>Ga0209313_1000442_pt1 | contig 36554 bp, 34 predicted proteins | sample BioC13SIPDNA_3_FD_185748 | JGI IMG/M metagenome (GOLD analysis project Ga0209313, IMG submission 185748) | Anaerobic biogas reactor microbial communites from Washington, USA - Biogas_R2_B C13 SIP DNA (SPAdes) (version 2) | ecosystem: Engineered > Bioreactor > Anaerobic > Unclassified | place... | reverse complement strand
ACAATGAGTAAAATTCTTGAATTGCGCGAGAAACGCGCTAAGGTTTGGGATGCGGCGAAGGCATTCCTTGATTCAAAACGTGGCGGTGATGGATTGTTATCCGCAGAGGACACACAAACCTATGAAAAGATGGAAGCTGAAGTTGTAGCACTTGGTAAGGAAATAGAACGTTTGGAACGTCAGGCGGTTATTGACTTAGAACTTTCAAAAGCCACTAGTAGCCCTATTACAAACACACCGTCCAAACATGCTGAAGATAAGACAGGACGTGCGTCTGCAGAGTACAAGAAAGCATTCTGGAATGCTATGCGTACTCGTGCAGGGGAAGGTCTTGATGTAAACGTAAGAAATGCCCTTCAAATCGGTACAGACTCCGAAGGTGGTTATCTTGTGCCTGACGAGTTTGAACGTACCTTAGTAGAGGCTCTTGAAGAAGAGAACATTTTCCGTTCACTGGCCAATGTTATTAATACATCTTCTGGCGATAGGAAAATTCCTGTTGTAGCTACAAAAGGTACTGCTTCCTGGGTTGATGAGGAAGGCACTATCCCAGATAGCGATGATAGCTTCGGACAGGTTTCTATAGGAGCTTACAAACTCGCTACCATGATTAAAGTTTCCGAGGAGCTTCTCAACGATTCTGTGTTCAATCTTGAAGCCTACATCTCTAAGGAGTTTGCAAGACGTATCGGTAACAAAGAGGAAGAGGCGTTCTTTACCGGTGATGGATCTGGAAAACCGACAGGTATCCTTGCTTCTACAGGTGGTGCCCAAATTGGTGTGACTACTGCAGGTGCTACGGCAATTACTATGGACGAGGTACTTGATCTGTTCTATTCACTAAAGGCACCTTACCGTAATAAGGCTGTATTCGTTATGAACGACGCCACTGTAAAAGCAATCCGTAAACTAAAGGATGGTCAAGGACAGTACCTATGGCAACCTTCCTTACAGGCAGGTACACCGGATACTATCCTCAATCGACCATTGTATACTTCTGCATATATGCCAACTATTGCTGCCGCTGCGAAGAGTATCGCATTTGGTGATTTTAGTTATTACTGGGTAGCTGATCGTCAGGGTCGTGTATTTAAGAGGCTTAATGAACTTTATGCTGTTACTGGCCAAGTAGGCTTTGTTGCAACTCAGCGTGTGGATGGAAAATTAATTCTACCTGAAGCCATAAAAGTACTTCAGCAGAAAGCTTAATGGAGGTGCGTTATGAGCTATAACACTAAGAATTATACCGAACAAGGCGGAGAAAAAACTGTTATAGGCGGAACACTTGAAATCAAGGAAGGAGCCTCGGTAACGGGGCTCTCCGCCGATCCGCTTCTCGTGGCAACAGAGGAGACTCTCGGTGGTGTAAAAGCCGCCGCTGCCGGTGAGGACGATACCGTCGAAGTAAAAATCGGAGAAGACGGTAAGCTGTATGCTCCAACATATCCTACCGATGCTACGGAGTCAGTCTCTGGGCTGGTAAAAATGGCTGCTAATCAAGCCGACAGCATAGCCGAGGATACAGCCACTCTTGTCACAGGTTTTAATGCTCTGCTCGCTAAACTAAAAGCGGCTGGGTTAATGGCTGCAGACGAAGAATGACCGGAAGGAGGCGGACGGCATGACAACTGATAATCTTCTCCCTAAAGTAAAAGCAAATCTGATCCTAACGCATGACGCAGACGATGGACTTCTGCTGCATTACATCAAAGCCGCCGTTTCTTATGCGGAAAGTTATCAGCATGTTGCTGAAGGTTATTACACTGAGAACATCATGCCCCCAACAACTGAACAAGCAGTAATCATGCTGTCGAGCCATTTCTACGAAAGCAGAGATGGCTCGACGGCTGGTTTCTTCGCCGATAGCGTACAGGCGGGGCAGCAGGTTTGGAACACAGTGAACCTACTTCTTAGACTAGACCGGGATTGGAAGGTGTAAATTATGAGTTTTGGAAAGATGAACACCTTTATTGATATCATCAGTACAGAGCCTATTAAAGACAAGGATGGTTTCGCTGCTATAGGCGATAACATACTTGCCAGTGTACGTGCCTACAAGGAAGATCGGCATGGCAGTGATCGGTGGGCGAATAGGGCATCATTTTCTTCTGCAACTTCCCTATTTAGGTTTAGAAAAATTTCTGGCCTTAGGGTGACCAGTGAAATGGTCATCGTTTGTGATGATGGCAGATATCAGATTTTAAGTGTTGATGATGTTAGAAACCGAGGCATGTATGTCGAGGTTTTAGCAGAAAAGATAGAACCAACCGTGAGGTGATGGATATGGCAAAAGTGAATATAAAGATGCCAGAAGAATTCCTTTTAAAGGTATCCCGATTAGCTGACCAGACTGATGTGATTCTTCCTAAGGTTCTGGAAGTTGGCGGTGAAGTGGTATTGGATAAAGTTAAGGAAAATCTAAGTAAAGTGATTGGTAAGAATACAAAATATCCATCCAAAAGCACTGGGGAGCTACTATCTTCACTAGGACTTTCAAGTGCAAAGCAAGATAGAAACGGAAACTTCAATGTTAAAGTTGGCTTTGCCGAGCCACGTTCTGATGGTGAGAGCAATGCTAAAATTGCCACAATCATTGAATATGGTAAGCATGGTCAGCCTGCAAAACCCTTCCTAAAGCCTGCGAGAACTGCATCTAGGAAACCTTGTATCAATGCGATGATCGCAAAGCTAGAGGAGGAGATTGATAAAATATGAATATCTTAGAGGAGCTAAATACACTTCTGGTAGCAATACCTATCCCCGTAGAAACCGGGGTTTTTTCAGGTTTGGCACCGGATGAGTACGTGGTGATACTCCCACTTTCGGATGTTTTTGAAGTTCATGCGGATAACCGCCCTGGCTTTGATGTGCAGGAAGCACGGATATCACTATTTTCCAAGAGCAATTACTTAGAGAGAAAGAGGCAGATTACAACGGCTTTGTTAAACGATGATTTTACAGTGACTGAGCGTAGGTATATTGGTCACGAGGATGATACTGGATATCATCATTACGCCATCGACGTGGCGAAAAACTATGGAATGGAGGAATAACATATGGCAACTATCGGTTTGGATAAACTGTACTATGCAAAAATAACCGAGGATTCAAATGGCGAGGAAACCTATGGTGTGCCTTCGGTACTCGCAAAAGCCATTACTGCCGAACTTTCGGTAGAATTGGTGGAAGCAATTCTGTATGCCGATGATGGTGCTGCCGAGGTTGTGAAGGACTTTAACAGCGGTACACTCACTCTCGGTGTAGATGACATTGGCCCGACAGTAGCAGCAGATCTAACTGGTGCGTCCACCGACGACAACGGGGTATTAATTTCTGCAAGTGAGAGTGTAGGTACACCTGTTGCAGTTGGGTTTCGTGCGCAAAAGGCCAATGGAACATATCGATATTTTTGGTTGTATCGCGTTAAGTTTGGACTACCAGCGACCAACTTACAGACAAAGGCGGATTCCATTACCTTTTCTACACCTACTATTGAAGGAACAGTTATGCGCAGGAACAAGCTGGATGGGTTGGGCAAGCACCCATGGAAAGCAGAAGTCACAGAAGGTGACCCCGGTGTTTCATCGTCCACCATAACAGGCTGGTTCACTGAAGTTTATGAACCCGTATATACACCTGAACCATAGGAGGAGAAATGATGGATAATGAGAGAAGTGCTGCAATCAAAATAGGTGACAAAGAATATGAACTGGTTTTAACTACACGTGCAACAAAGGCAATTGCTGGTCGTTACGGTGGTCTTGAAAATCTTGGAGAAAAACTGATGAAATCAGAAAACTTTGAGATGGCACTGGACGAGATAGTTTGGCTAATCACATTGCTTGCAAACCAGTCCATTTTAATTCGTAATCTTAAGAATAAGAACGCACCAGAAGAATTGTTGACAGAGGAAGAAGTGGAGCTTCTTACCTCACCGCTTGATTTGGCGGAATATAAAAGTGCAATCACCGAAGCAATGTTCAAAGGTGCAAAGCGCAACGTGGAAAGTGAGGAAGAAACTCCAAAAAACATGGAAGTCGGGTAACGGACGCTGAAGTCTTTACCCGACTTTATTATTATGGAACAGTTCAGATGGGCATGGACGCAGAGGAATTCTGGCTTATGCCAATTGGACTGTTTTTTGATTTATGGGCTTGCCACAAGCAATGGCATGGGATCGAAAAGCCGAAGAAAACTCGAACGATTGACGATATTATCCCACCAGGCATATAGGAGGAGGTGAAGGTATGGCGGACAATTTTGGATTGAAAATAGGCGTCGAGGGCGAGCGTGAGTTTAAGAACGCCCTACGAGATATCAATCAGTCCTTTAAGGTGCTGGGCAGTGAAATGGCACTTGTGACCAGCCAGTTTGATAAAAACGATAAATCCATCCAGTCGGTCACTGCTCGTAATGCGGTTTTGAATAAAGAAATCGACGCACAGAAAGAAAAGATTTCAACCCTTAAGGCCGCTCTTGATAATGCCACCTCCTCTTTCGGTGAAAATGACCGCCGCACTCAAAACTGGCAGATTCAGCTGAACAGAGCTCAGGCAGAGCTCAATAATATGGAGCGTGAACTTCAGCAGTCTGCGGTTGAAGCAGATAATCTCGGTGAAGAGTTGGACAACTCAGGCAAAAGTGCGGAAGATTCTGGAGGTAAATTTGAAAAGCTTGGTGGTATACTCAAGGGCATCGGTGTGGCTATGGGCACAGTTGCAGTTGCTGCTGGAGCTGCTGCTATAAAATTGGGTAAAGAGGTAGTTACCCAGTTTGGGGAATTGGAGCAAAACCTAGGTGGCTCAGAAGCAGTCTTTGGAGCATATGCTGCTTCAATTCAAAAGACCGGTGAAGAAGCCTATAGAAATCTCGGAATTTCCCAAAGTGAGTATTTGGCAACAGCTAATAAAATGGGTGCATTGTTCCAAGGCTCTGGCATTGAACAGCGAAAAAGTCTTGAATTGACCGAAAAAGCGATGCAACGTGCAGCAGATATGGCATCTGTTATGGGTATAGATATGTCTTCTGCCATGGAAGCGGTTACGGGAGCGGCAAAAGGCAACTTTACCATGATGGATAACTTAGGTGTTGCCATGAATGCTACAAACATCGAAGCTTATGCTCTTGCTAAGGGACTAGATTTCACTTGGAATACCGCTACACAAGCGGAAAAAGCGGAAGTCGCAATGCAGATGTTTTTTGAGAACACACAGCAGTATGCCGGAAACTTTGCGAGAGAGTCAACTGAGACCATTTCTGGTTCTATTGGGTTATTACAAGCTGCACTTGGCTCTTTTACAGCAGGACTCGGTAACGCTAATGCAGACATGACAAATTTGACGGAAAATCTTGTGGATGCATTCCGTGCAGTCGTTAAAAATATCGTGCCTGTTTTAGAAAACATCGTAACCGCACTCCCGCCTGCGTTCGATGCAATTTTAACAGCAATAGGTGACCTGCTTCCGATGTTGTTGGAAACTGTCACGAGCCTGTTCACGCAAGTGTTGGAGACACTCTTGAACTTACTGCCTGAACTGATTCCTGCGGCAGTAGATGCGGTGATGACCATTGTGGTGGCGCTAATTGAAAACCTTCCACTTCTGATTGATGCGGCGGTGCAACTGGTGACTGCGCTTGTAGAAGGTATAGGCTTGGCATTGCCACAATTAATACCTGCTGCTGTAGACGCTATTACAACAATAGTGCAGAGTCTACTGGACAATCTCCCCGTCCTGTTAAATGCTGGACTGCTATTAATAATGGGTTTGGCACAAGGGATTTTAGATGCCTTGCCCCAGCTCATTTCCGCTTTGCCCACCATTATTACGGGTATCGTGGACTTTATTACGCAAAACCTCCCTCTTATCGTTGAAATGGGTATAGCTCTTGTTATTCAGCTTACGGCAGGCCTTATTAAAGCTTTGCCTCAACTGATCGCAAACCTTCCCCAAATCGTCACAGCTATTATTGCAGGCATTGGCAAAGCTGCCCTTTCTATTGTGGAGGTAGGCAAAAACATCGTCTTAGGCTTATGGGATGGGATTGCATCCATGATTACTTGGGTTAAAGATAAAATCAGCGGTTTTGTCGGCGATATTGTAGGTGGCATCAAAGGGTTATTGGGAATTCGCTCTCCATCTGCTGTCTTTGCTGAAATGGGAACAAATATGGCTCTTGGCATTGGGCTGGGCTTTGCAAATAACATGAATGAAGTAGAAAAAGGCATGGAAAACGAGATTCCTACTGATTTTGAAGCTACTTGGAATGAACTTACCAGTAATGCAATTAAGTCCTGGAGTAAAATTGTCGTTAGCGCCGAAGAAATCTGGACAAAACTGCAAGCTTTCTTTAAGGAAAGCTGGAAGCAAACTAGCGATAATTTTAGTGCAATCTGGAAAGGAATTAATGATATTGCCATAAATGTCTGGTCGAGCATAAGAGCAACTGCCAGTACAGTCTGGACAGCGATGTATGACTTTTTCCTGAAGAACTTTAACGCTGTTAAAGGCAACTTCCAACAAACTTGGGGTGATATTTCAAGAATTGCCGATTCAGTATGGCAAGGGATTAAAACTTCAGCAATAGGAATTTGGAATGCTATCAGCGACTTCTTTCTCAGCAGTTGGCAAAATACTAAAGCAAACTTTGAAAACATCTGGTACAGCATTAGAGATATCTTCATCAATATCTGGACAGGACTTCAAACTACAGCAACGGTTTTAATTACTGGAGTGGTAAACAACATGAAGGCGGCATTTAATATTGACTGGTGGAGCGTGGGCAGAAACATTATTGACGGCATAACCAGCGGTGTAATGGATGCTGCTAAAAGCTTGGCAAGAGCAGTGGCCAATGCTGCTCGGGCAGCTCTTGATGCAGCCAAATCAGCTCTTGGCATTAGCTCGCCTTCAAGGGTATTCCGAGATGAAGTGGGACTGCAAATTGGAGCAGGCTTTGCTGATGGTATTGATAAAAGTAGGCAAAGATTAATCGATAGTATGAACGCGCTAGTAAACGAAGTAAAAGCAGAGGCAGCACTAAACATTACGGGATTAGATATCGAATTAAAAGACGGGGCAAATATTACTAGAGCAGGGGCTGGGGGTATCACGCAAAATATAACGATTATCTCTCCCAAGCCTTTATCAGAGCGGGAGCTAGCCAGGGAATTTCAAAAAACCTCTCGAAAACTTGCAATGGGGGTGATCTAGTTGGAACTAACCTATGTTAATGATGCCGGAGAGAGCGTTACTTTGCGGCAAAGAAAACCCCTCTTTTTACAAAGCATAGACGGCACAGGTGCAGTAAAGCATATTATCTCCACCTTTAAAGCTCCTAACCAAGATGGCGGTGTGTTTGTCTCCGGGAGTCTAGATATGAGAAATATCACTATTGAGGGAAGGATACTGGCAGACTCCATCGAAAAAGCCTATGAACTTAGAAAAATGCTACTAAATTCGTTTAACCCGAAATATAAAGGAAGGCTGATCTTTAAGAATTTAAGCATTCCCTGCATTGTTGAAGAAGCTCCGGTATTTAAGGCAGACAGTCAGAAGACTCCTGCTTTTTTTATTAGCCTCCTTTGCACCTCACCTTATTTTGAAACGGTGGAGGAACTAACTAAACTATTAGCCGGCTGGCATCCAAATTTTGGCTTTGAATTAGAGATACCAGTTGAGGAAGGAATCGAGATGGGCTTTCGTGAGGAGAGCCTGATCATCCCTGTTGAAAATGTAGGCAGTGTGCCTTGTGGAGCAACTTTCGAGTTTATTGCCCAGGGGATTGTAGAAGATCCCATGGTTATTGATGTGGTAACGGGTAAATTTATCAAGCTAAACAGGGTGATGCAGGTAGGAGAAATTATCACCATATCAACCCACTTTGCCAATAAGCGAGTGTTATCTAGCTTAGAAGGCGGTACTAATGCCTTTGCCAGTCTAGATGAAAACTCCGACTTTTTACAGCTTGCAGTGGGCACTAACCTCCTTCGTTATGATGCAAAGAAAAACCTTAATAACTTAGAAGTCAATGTGTATTTTAGACCGCAGTATTTGGGGGTGTAGCTTTTGCTTAATGTATATAACAGGAATTATGAGAGAATTGGCTATATTGAAAGCTACTCCTATTTAAGCTGGGTTAGGAGATATTCAATTGTTGGGGAGTTTGAGTTAAAATGCGCACCGGAAAACTTACCCCTCTTATCCCTTGGCAACATTTTAGCAAAGATCAACGATAATGAAGGTGCAATAATAGAAACAATCTTAATTGAATCGGTGGAACAAGAAGTAATTACTGTGCGTGGACGTTTTTTAGGTGTAGTGCTTGAAAGTAGAATCATTTGGGACACTGAAAACCTACAAGGAGATCTTGGCCAGTGTATTGGACAATTAATCAATAATCATGCCATTAACCCGGGCGATACAGACAGGTGCATACCAGGCCTTAGTTATGAAAGTATTTTGATTGGAAAAAACATCTCCATGCAGGTTAGCTTTAAGAACTTGCTCGAAACAGTCACAGGGATAATAAGCGAAGCTGGGATTGGCATTAAGGCAGTTTTAACCAAGGATGGAATTTTACTTTCACTATATATGGGACGTGAGCATCCCTTTGTTTTTTCTAGGGAATTTGAAAATCTGCTCTCACAAAACTACACCGATAGTATTAAGGATTATGCCAACATTGCCAAGATTGCTGGAGAAGGTGAAGGCAGCAGCAGACTGATGGTGGTGCTTGGGGATGAAGTGGGATTTAACCGCAAGGAAATATTTGTTGATGCCAAGGACCTAAGATCAAGCGAATATGAAAACAATGAGCAATACCTAAAAGCTCTAGAACTGAGAGGTAAAGAGAGACTTTTTGAGAGGCGCAGGCGGGAGAGTTTTGATGCGGTTGCCAACACCAACAGTAACCTAGTTTATCGAGTAGACTTTGATTTGGGAGATATTGTAACAGTAAAATCAAGCCTACTTGGTATATCTAGAAGGCTCAGAATAACGGAAATAATAGAAACCTACGATGCAGACGGCCTTCATGTGGACTTAGTCTTTGGCGATCCATTACCCACATTGGGAGAACGCTTGAAAGGGGTGGTTTGATGGAACGAAGCGCTTTTTTTAATTCAGTGGCAGGTGATAGAAAATACAAGGCGGAGATTTTTGCAGGCTACTTTTCAAAGTTTATCACTAACGGCATTTTTCCACTGCCTGCAGACAATTTAAGAATTGCTGCCTATGACAGGATGGAGATAAAAGCCCACAAGGGTACAGGCTATATTAATGGATATCTATATGAAAACACCGATACATTAATCCTCAAAGTTTCTACTGCCGATGGACTAAAACCCCGAATAGACAAGGTAGTGCTTAGATGGAGCCAAGTAGATCGGAATATTCGAATCTATATAAAAGAAGGGATACCAAATTCAAATCCGACAGCTCCTTCCTTAGAACGAGGAGCAGATATCTATGAGCTGGGGCTTGCCAATATCTATGTTGCTCAAGGGGCTTATGAAATACGGGAAGCGGATATTACTGATACAAGGCTTGATACAGAAAGCTGCGGTATTGTGAACTCTATCTTGCAAGCTGATACTACAGCGATTTTTAACCAATATCAAAGCTGGTTTAATTTAAGAACCAGCCAATATGACGCTGAACTAAATGCCTTTTTAGATGGGTATGAGGGAGACAAAGCCGACTGGGTTACTGCAATGGAGGCATGGACAACAGCTACGAAGGCTTGGTATGAAAACAGCTTAGCTCAGTTTCTAAATGAATATGAAGCTGCAAAAGCACAGTGGCTTGCTGATATGAATGCCTGGTTTACAACTACCACTTCTACTTTTGAAACTGAACTTTTAACTAAGCAAGAGGAATACAGCACAAGAGCCGAGGATTACTTGGCACAAATTGAAAGCCTAATCGGTGACGCAGAAGCTGGAGAATTGCTTAATCGTGTCCGGTGGCTGCAGGAAAACTTAGGGTTTATACCTATTGATGCTGGGGACTTCTTTGAAACATATGTAGACTATTCACCAGATGGTGGAGAATTTTAAGGAGGAGTGAGTTATGGCAACAATTAAGCTTAAACGAGGGCAAAGCACTAACCTGCCAAGTCTTAGTCTCCAGGCGGGAGAGCCGGCTTTTACCCTTGATACAAAAAAGCTCTATATAGGGGATGGTACAGAAAAGGTACTTATTAATCCCGATATTGGAGCAAATGAGATAACAGATGAAAATATTGGGAACAGAACCATAGACCAAGGGATAGCTGCTACAGTTTCAAATACAGGAACTCTGACGCAGCTGTTTTCTTTTCTAGCAAAAGTCATCAAAAGCATCACCGGTAAAACCAACTGGTATGACGCTCCAGTAAAAACCATTGCAGCACTAAATACTGATATATCAAATCATGCTGGAAATAGCTCTGTTCATGTAACAACTCAAGACAAAGCCAACTGGTCTGATAAATACACAAAAAATGAAATTGATAACAAGTTCTCCACTTTAGAGACAAATATTGACTGGAAAGAGTCGGTTGATACCTATGCAAGTATCGCTACTACCTATCCTAATCCTCAAGACGGTTGGACAGTGAATGTCAAAGATACAGATTACACCTATCGATATAGCGGAACCGAGTGGGTTGCTATTTCCGCAAACGCAATTCCTAAAGCCACAGCTGAAATTGACGGTTTGATGGCTAAAGAAGATAAAGCTAAGCTTGATGGGGTGGCCGCGGGTGCCAATAATTATACTCACCCAGCAAGCCATGTAGCTACTATGATCACGCAAAGTTCTACCCATCGTTTTGTATCGGATGCGGAAAAAAACACTTGGAATGGCAAAGCAGATATAGATAGTCCTGAGTTTATTGGCACTCCAACAGCGCCAACGCCCAGTTCCGAGGATAATTCAACCAGACTTGCCACAACCGCCTTTGTAAGATCATTAGGTTATATTCCAGCTAGTGGGGCAATTGATGGCGGCACATTTTAGGAAGGGGGTTAAAGATTATGGCCAATAAAATACAAATACGGCGAGGGCTAAAAACAAATCTGCCTGCTTTAGATGTGGGAGAACCTGCCCTTTGCACTGACACGAAGGAAGTGTTTGTTGGAAATTCTGGTGGAAATGTTGCACTTATTAATAAGGAAGTAATGGATTCCCACCTCGAAAATTACATTTTACAAATACCCTATGGAGTTGCATCAGGGTCGGCAAACACTTATACAGTAACCTTAAATCCACCCCTGACTAGTTATACAGAAGGGGTGGCTGTAGCGGTTAAAATCAATGCGAGCAACACTGGTGCTTCAACGATAAATATTAACAGCAAGGGTGCTAAATCTATAAGAGACCCAAGAGGGAATGCTTTAACTGCTGGGAAACTTATAGCAGGCAGCATTTATACATTGAGGTACAATGGCACAAATTTTATCTTACAGGGTGAAGGGGCAACTGGTAATGCTACTGCGTCTGACCTTCTCTCTGGTAAAACTGCATCAACAGACGCAGGAGAAATAACGGGGTCTATGCCTAATAGGACTGGTCATGTAACAGCGCAAAGTAGAATTGTGAGCGGTACAACTTTAAGATTTAGACCCCAGCCTGGCTATTATGACGGGTCAACTACCAATAGTGTACAATACTCGGACAGCAATTTCATAGCAAGTAATATACTTAAAGGCAAGAGTATCTTTGGCCTCAGCGGTTCTGCAGAACCTAAAAGACTTGGTTTTACTCGAACAACTGCTTCTATTAACTGGGGAGCCAGAAATTATGGTCAAGCAATTGTTTTTGACGGAAAGATGTGGCATATGGGCGGTTTTGACAGTAATAACAACCTACCTAGAAATGTTTGGTATACAACTAATGGGACATCTTGGACTCAAGCTACTTCAAGCGCTGGGTGGACAGGTAGGTATTTGTTTGGTCTACTGAATTATGATAATAAAATGTGGGTTTTTGGTGGTTTTACATCTTCTAGTGAAATAAATGATGTTTGGTATACGACTAACGGCTCTTCTTGGACTCAGGCAACTTCTGCGGCTGCCTGGGAGAAAAGACATATGTTTGGCTATACTGTGTTTGACGGAAAAATGTGGTTGACAGGTGGTAGTACAAGCGGTGCTGTAAGAGATGTATGGTATTCAACTAATGGTAGTGTATGGACTCAAGGTGCGCAACCAGGTTGGTCGGCTAAACGCTACCATAAAATGCTGGTATATGATAATAAGATGTGGGTTATTGGAGGCTGGGATAACCAGCGTGATGTTTGGTATACAACTAATGGTTCAACCTGGACTCGAGCTACAGCTACCGCTTCATGGTCTGCCAGAACGGGTTTTAGCGCTGAAGTTTTTGATAACAAAATGTGGGTTTTTGGTGGCTCTACGTATAATGATGTTTGGTATTCTACTGACGGATCTTCTTGGACAAAAGCCTACAATAACGCTGATTGGAGTCCACGAAGTGATGTTGGGTCGGCTGTATTTGGTGATAAACTTTGGATTATGTGTGGCTATGACGGAACTAAAAACCTTTCAGATGTATGGTACGGGGAAATACAGTCAGATGGGATAATATTTTAGGAGGGAAAATTATGATTGAATACAAATTGATTGACGGTGGCTATGAGATTTATGTGAATGGAGCAAAAGTTATTCACCAGCCCCACAGTCCAACAAGGGGGTTAGATGTCACCCTCGCTGAAGGAGAGGCAGAAAGATTGGCTAAGTTAGTATGTAAAAAGCTTGAACTTGGCACATCTGCTGTTGTAGAAAGCAGCGAGGAGGCAGAATTGATGGCAGAAACTTCGGATGCTCGAATTCAAGAAATGGCAGAAACTTCATTCTCGGAGTATAAGAAGATGGCTCAAGAATCGCAAAATACAATAGTAAGTCTTAAAAAGGAGATTCAAGATTTAAAGGGGCTTATGGAACAGTTTTTAGGAGAAAAATCACAAATCGAATAGTTGAATTGCAGTAGTCTTATTGAGAGTAAGGATCAAATGCGTCTTAAGGCATCTATTTACAGATGTCTTTTTTTATGTGAAAGTGAGGTTAGAATATGAAATCGATATGGGTTAGCATCCAGCTTGGATTTGCTACAATTGGCGGTTTTCTTGGCTGGTTTTTAGGAGGATTTGATGGCTTTCTATATGCCCTTGTAGCCTTTGTTGTAGCAGATTACATCACAGGAGTCATGTGTGCCGTTGTTGATAGATCACTATCAAGCGAGATTGGTTTTAAAGGCATCTTTAAGAAGGTGCTCATTTTTGTTATGGTCGGCATTGGCCATATCATTGACACCAATCTTATAGGAAATGGAAGCACAGTAAGAACAGCAGTCATATTTTTCTACTGCTCAAATGAAGGTATTTCAATGCTTGAAAATGCTGGGCACCTTGGATTGCCAATACCACAGAAACTTAAGGAAATCTTGGCACAGTTGCATGATAAGGGTGGTGAAAGAGAATGAATCTGAAAAAACTAATCTTAATCAACAATGCCTGCTACAAAGCAGGCAAAACAATAAAACCGAAGGGTATAATGATTCACTCAACAGGGGCTAACAACTCGTGGTTGAAGAGATATGTTGGTCCAGATGACGGTTTGCTCGGAAAGAACCAATACAACAATCATTGGAATCAGGATAAACCCGGAGGTCGTCAAGTTTGTGTCCATGCTTTTATTGGTAAGTTAGCAGATGGCTCTATTGCCACATACCAAACATTGCCTTGGAATCATCGTGGTTGGCATGCTGGAGGAGATGCGAATAATACCCATATAGGTTTTGAAATTTGCGAGGACGGTCTAACCGATGCCTCGTATTTTTCTGCTGTTTATAAGGAAGCAGTAGAGCTTTGTGTACATCTTTGCAAACTCTATGGACTAAGTGAGAAGGATATCATCTGTCATAGTGAAGGCTATAAGCAAGGTATAGCCAGTAACCATGCGGATGTTATGCACTGGTTTCCTAAGCATGGCAAGACCATGGATACCTTTAGAGCAGATGTTAAGAAACTTCTAAGCGAAGAAGAAAAATCAGCAGAACCAGCGAAAAAGAAATACTATCGTGTACAAATAGGTGCATACACTGTCAAAGCAAATGCTGAGGTACAGCTTGCAAAAGCTAAAAAGGCGGGATTTACGGATGCATTTATTAAGTATGATTAATCAAGGGGAGCGAGTTAATAAGCAATTATGCTTTAGCTTTACAGAGTTTCCCTAAAAATATTAACTATTAGATGTATATAGCCTGTAGGGGTTATTCCCTTGCAGGCTCTTTTTTTATGCTCTGATTTTATTTTATTTTTACAAATCCTCAACTTCGACCTGTTCCCGCGGCTATTAGGTAGGAGGTGATTCTACATGAATCAGCATGAGGATAAAAAAGTTATGAAGATCTCAGATGGGGTTATAGACGAAAGCATCGAATTAAAGAAAATGTCACAGGAGCAGCTACAGCGTGAGTTTGATTATATTCAAGCAGAGAAATTACTTAGAAAGATGCTCCAAAAAGGTTTAATAACGGAAGCAGAATTCAACAAGATAGAGGCACTTAATCGCCAATCTTTCTCTCCTTTTTTAGCAGAGATAATGCCCTGAATTCGTTGATATATAAGGGTTTCAGAGGTAATATGTGACCTACCAAGAAGGAGGTGAGGCGATGAAAAAGATAACGAAAATAGAAGGAAATAAGGTTGCATCGATTATCAAACCTAAACTACGAGTGGCCGCATACTGTCGTGTTTCTACGGGTAGTGATGAACAGTTAGTAAGTCTACAAGCACAAAAATCCCATTATGAGACTTACATAAAGGCAAACCCAGAATGGGAGTATGTTGGCTTGTATTATGATGAGGGAATTAGTGGCACTAAAAAAGAAAACCGAACGGAACTTCTCAGGATGCTGTCAGATTGTGAAAACAAGAAGATCGACTTAATTATTACAAAGTCCATTAGTAGGTTTGCAAGAAACACTACGGATTGTTTGGAGATGGTTCGTAAACTGTTGGACCTTGGGATTTATATCTACTTTGAGAAAGAGAATATCAATACCCAATCAATGGAAAGTGAACTGATGCTTTCTATATTAAGTGGGCTTGCAGAAAGTGAGTCAATCTCCATTTCAGAAAATACTAAATGGGCAATTCAAAGACGATTTCAAAACGGAACATTTAAAATTTCCTACCCACCCTATGGCTATCAAAACATTGACGGTCGCATGATAGTAAATCCTAAGCAGGCTGAAATTGTGAAGTATATTTTTGCAGAAGTATTATCAGGCAAAGGTACACAGAAAATTGCAGATGATCTTAATCGAAAGGGTATCCCTTCAAAAAGAGGTGGTCGTTGGACAGCTACTACCATTCGTGGAATCTTGACCAATGAAAAATATACTGGCGATGTTATTTTGCAAAAGACCTATACTGACAGCCGTTTTAACAGGCACACCAATTACGGTGAGAAAAATATGTATCTAGTAGAAAATCATCATGATGCAATTATCAGCCATGAAGATTTTGAAGCTGTGGAAGCTATTCTCAATCAGAGGGCAAAGGAAAAAGGAATCGAAAAGCGCAACAGTAAATATCTAAACCGTTATTCTTTTTCCGGTAAGATTATTTGCTCGGAATGTGGCAGTACCTTTAAAAGACGGATTCATTCATCTGGAAGAAGAGAGTACATTGCTTGGTGCTGTAGTAAGCATATAAGCCATATAACGGAATGTTCCATGCAGTTCATACGAGATGAAGATATAAAGACTGCATTTGTTACGATGATGAATAAACTCATTTTTGGTCACAAGTTCATATTAAGACCACTTTTGAATGGGCTACGGAGCCAGAATAATGCAGCGAGTTTTCGTAGAATCGAAGAGTTGGAAACCAAGATTGAAAACAACATGGAGCAAAGTCAGATGCTGACGGGCTTAATGGCCAAAGGATATCTGGAACCTGCTCTGTTTAATAAAGAAAAGAATTCATTGGAAGCAGAAAGAGAAAGTCTTTTTGCGGAAAAGGAACAACTTACCCATTCTGTCAACGGAAATTTTACAAAAGTAGAGGAAGTTGACCGACTGCTTAAGTTTACGACTAAGTCCAAAATGCTCACAGCCTATGAGGATGAGCTGTTTGAAAATTATGTAGAGAAGATTATTGTCTTTTCACGGGAGGTAGTTGGGTTTGTATTAAAATGTGGAATCACACTGAAAGAAAGGTTGGTGAATTAGATGGGTCACACACCCTTTGGATATAGAATTGAAAATGGAAAGGCTGTTGTAGATGATATAGCAGCAGAACAAGTAAAAGAGTTATTTTCAGGTTACTTGTCAGGATTATCCTTGAAGAATGCTGCAATAAAAGCTGGGATAGATTGCTACCATGCCACAGTAAGTAGGATGCTACAGAACAAGCAATACCTTGGAGACGAATTCTATCCTCCAATTATTGATGAGGAGATATTTGAAAAAGCAAGATTAGAAAAACAAAAGCGAGCAGAAAAACTCGGAAGGATATGGGAGCCTAAAGATGTATCAAAAACGGATTATCCTGTAAAGTTCAAAGCAAAACCTCTGGTACAAAAATATGACGATCCATATAAGCAGGCAGAATATGCTTACAGTTTAATAGAAAGTGAGGTGTAACCAGTGGCAGTAAGTAGGAATGTAACAGTAATTCCAGCAATTAAACGAATCGGAAATAATAAAAATAGTGAGAGTAAACCCAAAATACGAGTGGCGGCTTACTGCCGAGTTTCAACGGATAGTGAGGAGCAGGCCTCAAGTTACGAAATTCAGATTGAGCATTATACAAACTATATTAAGAGGAACAAGGAGTGGGATTTAGCAGGTATTTTTGCGGATGATGGCATCACTGGTACCAATACGAAAAAGCGTGATGAATTTAACCGAATGATCGAGGAGTGTATGGCAGGCAATATTGACATGATTATCACAAAATCAATCAGCCGATTTGCCAGAAACACGTTGGATTGCCTTAAGTATATCCGTCAGTTAAAGGATAAAAACATAGCGGTATTCTTCGAGAAAGAGAATATCAACACCATGGATTCTAAGGGTGAAGTTTTACTGACTATCATGGCATCCCTTGCCCAGCAAGAAAGCCAATCCCTAAGCCAGAACGTTAAGCTGGGTATTCAGTATCGATACCAGCAAGGTGAAGTTCAGGTCAACCACAAGCGTTTCCTTGGTTACACCAAGGATGAAAACAAGCAATTAGTGATTGATCCAGAGGGTGCTAAAGTTGTTAAACGGATTTATAGGGAGTACCTAGAGGGAGCCAGCCTTTTGCAGATAGCAAGAGGACTAGAAGCAGACAGTATTCTAACAGCGGCAGGCAAAGCCAAATGGAGACCAGAAACACTGAAAAAGATACTGCAGAATGAAAAGTACATCGGTGATGCCCTTCTACAAAAAACATATACGGTTGATTTCCTTTCTAAAAAGCGAGTCAAGAATAACGGCATTGTTCCCCAGTATTATGTAGAAAATAGCCACGAGCCAATCATTCCACGCGAGCTTTTTATGCAGGTTCAAGAAGAGATGGTTCGAAGAGCTAACCTTCGTAGCGGAAAAGGCGGTAAAAAGAGAGTCTACAGCAGTAAGTATGCTTTATCGAGTATAGTTTACTGCGGACAGTGCGGTGATATTTACCGACGAGTACATTGGAATAACCGAGGTTACAAGTCTATTGTTTGGAGATGTGTTAGTCGTTTAGAGGAAAAAGGCTCTGAATGTACGGCACCTACCATAAACGAGGAAACATTACAGGCAGCAGTGGTTAAGGCTATTAACGAACTTTTGACTAACAAAGAGCCCTTCATCCAGGCGTTGCAGAAAAACATAACTACTATACTTAGTGAAGAAAATGATAATACCACCGATGATATTGATAGAAAATTGGAAGAGTTACAACAACAGCTCCTTATACAAGCAAAATCAAAAAATGACTATGAAGATGTGGCTGACGAAATTTATCGACTTCGGGAGTTAAAGCAAAATGCACTTGTAGAGAATGCAGATCGAGAAGGGAAAAGGCAACGAATCGCTGAAATGAGTAATTTCTTTAATGAGCAATCCTGCGAGTTGGAGGAGTATGATGAGCAATTAGTAAGGCGGCTAATTGAAAAAGTTACGGTATTTCATGATAAGTTCGCCGTTGTATTCAAATCAGGAGTCGAGATTGATGTAGAAGGGTAATCTTTAGAAAGAGAACAGAAGAATTATATTGGATTTTTAAAGATAATATGATATAATAAAACGACTTGGAGGTGGAAGAATGTATAACTTTTCTTGCTAATTATATGATGCATAATAAGATATTTAAAGAAACGGCTATAGAACCGTTTGTTTTGTTATGCAAATTGCAAGAAAGTTAAGTATTCTACACTCAATAATACATTACAGTAACCTTATGTTATGTATAACAAAAGGTAATAATAGTATTTGTTTTTGAGCCGTAAGAATTTACTTTCTTGCGGCTTTTAATATTTGTAAAAGAAAGGAAGATAAACGTGATAGACAATGATACTATGTCATTCATGACAAAATCCTTGCAGAGTTGGATAACATTATAGAGTAATTAATGCCGAAAACCGACTTTGCTTATAGAATTTTTATAATGTAAAGGAGGAAGAAATATATGTCCTTAATAAATGTTTCAAATCTAACTTTTTCATATGAAGGAAGTTATGACAATATTTTTGAAAATGTAAGTTTTCAGATAGATACAGATTGGAAACTCGGTTTTATTGGAAGAAACGGACGAGGTAAAACTACTTTCTTATATTTACTGCTTGGCAAATATGCGTATTCCGGCAATATAAGTTCTACAGTTAAGTTTGAGTATTTTCCTTATGATGTGGAAGATAAGAGTCTATATACAATTGAAGTAATGAAGAGTATTTGTACGGAATGTATGGATTGGGAGATTTTTCGTGAAATATCATTGCTTGATGTTCAAGAAGATGCTTTATATCGTCCGTTTAATACATTGTCAAATGGTGAGCAAACAAAGGTCCTTCTTGCAGCTTTATTCCTTACAGCGAGTTGTTTCCTGCTTATTGATGAACCTACAAACCATCTTGACATCGATGCACGTAATGTAGTGCAAAACTACCTGAAAAGCAAGAAAGGATTTATTTTGGTATCTCATGATAGAAGCCTACTCGATCAATGCGTGGACCACATATTATCTATTAATAAAACGAATATCGAAATCCAAAAAGGAAACTTTACTAGTTGGTGGGAGAACAAAAGCTTACAAGACAATTATGAATTAGCGGAAAACAAAAAACTTCTTAATGAAATCGGACGGCTATCTTCAGCGGCAAGACGTAGTTCAAATTGGGCAAATAAAGTAGAAAAAAGCAAATATGGTAAGACAAACTCTGGTTCAAAATTGGATAGGGGATATGTTGGACATAAGTCAGCAAAAGCAATGAAACGTGCCAAGAGTATTGAGTCAAGACAGAAGAAGGCTATTGAGCAAAAATCCGAACTGCTTCATAACATTGAGCAATATGATGACTTAAAGATTTCAACACTTGGTTACCACAAAGAGTGCCTGATAGAAGCAAAAGATTTATCTTTGTTTTATGGAGATAAAGAAATATGTAGAGATCTTAATTTCAGGATCAATATTGGCGACAGAGTTGCGATTGTCGGGAAAAACGGAAGCGGGAAGTCGAGCATCTTAAAACTGATCAATGGAGAGAACATTACACATACTGGCAATCTAATGTTGGGTAGCGGATTGAAAACCTCCTATATTTCTCAAGATACATCATTTTTGAAAGGTAATCTGACTGAGTTTGCCTATAACAGTGGGATTGATGAAACTTTATTTAAAACAATCCTTCGTAAGCTGGATTTTAGCAGAGTTCAGTTTGACAAAAACATGGAGGATTATAGCGACGGGCAGAAAAAGAAAGTGCTGATTGCTAAAAGTCTTTGTGAAAGCGCCCATCTTTATATATGGGATGAACCTTTGAATTATATTGATATTTTTTCACGTATTCAAATTGAAAATGCGATCTTGGAATATTGTCCAACCCTATTGTTTGTGGAGCATGATGATACTTTTTGCAGCAAAATTTCTACGAAAAATATTAATTTAGGTTTGTGGAGATTTTGAGTTACCACAATAACTAAAAGATATTTACATGAAAGGGTGAAGAAATGTTAAAACAAAAAGAATTAATTGCAAACGTTAAGAATCTTACTGAGTCAGATGAACGAATTACAGCTTGTATGATGTATGGATCGTTTACCAAAGGAGAAGGTGACCAATACTCTGATATAGAGTTCTATATATTTTTGAAAGATAGTATAACCTCGAACTTTGATTCATCCAACTGGTTGTTTGACGTAGCTCCGTACTTGATGCTTTATAAAAATGAGTACGGAACAGAGGTAGTTATTTTTGATAATCTTATACGTGGGGAATTTCATTTCCTTTCTGAAAAAGATATGAACATAATCCCCTCGTTTAAAGATTCAGGTTATATTCCTGATACGAAGGCTATGCTTATTTATGATGAAACAGGGCAATTAGAAAATTATTTATCAGAGATAAGTGGTGCAAGACCAAATAGACTTACTGAAGAAAATGCTAATTTTTTGTTGTGTAATTTCTCTAATCTATGGTTGATGGGAATCAACGTTCTAAAAAGAGGAGAATATGCTCGTTCATTAGAACTCTTATCACAACTTCAAAAAAATACACTACAACTTATACGTATGGCAGAAAAAAATGCTGATAATTGGCTAAACATGAGTAAAAACCTTGAAAAAGAAATTAGCCTTGAAAATTATAAAAAATTTGCAAAGACCACTGCTCGATTAGATAAGGTAGAATTATTTGAAGCCTATAAAAATTCTTTGCTATTAGTTATGGATTTGCAAAGTCACCTTATTGAACAATACAACTTAAAAGTTACACATGACATTTTAGAAAGATTGTTGAATTACATTAGTGAATAGGAGAGTAACGTTATTTACAGTATTGGGTACTGAAAATTAACAGCATACCTCAGTTTTTCAAAAAACAGCGAAGCCTATGGATATGTTTCCGTCTACCGATAGTGTAAAAAACGCAGTAGATATGTTTCCGAGAACGGACATAATCAAATGACATTCATTCTATCCTCTCAAGCCACGTGGAGTGCTGTGTACTGCTATATCGCAAGGATTATATCGGTGAAAAGGGCAAGAAGGTAACGGTTGAGGTTGGGATGAATAAGTAAAGCCGAATCATTCGCTTATATTTAAGGGCATCTGCTGATAATCTTCATGATAAATAACAGAAGCAACGATCACAATTCAATACATATGATTGTAAATAGATATGGGGAAAAAATGCATCCATATCTATTCAATTTTAACCTCATATTTGCTATAATATGTTAGACGATATTGGATTAAGGAGCGGGTGTCATGTCTATCCATTGCAGATTATCCGTACTAATGGGCGAAAAAAAATACCGAATACAAGATGTTCATGATAAAACAGGGCTTGCAAGAACAACAATATCAAACTTATATCACGACAAGATGGAGCGTGTTGATTATGAAACACTTAATAAACTATGTGAATTGTTTGAATGTGGTGTCGGAGATATTTTAGAGCATAAAAAAGTTTAGCTTGTTCATTAGATACTGACTATCTTTTAGTACAACAAGTGCGATAAGAGGTATTATGTCATGTGGTGCAAAAATTGTTACAGAGAAACAAATAATAAAATATGCGAGCTTTGCGGTTCTGCTGCAGACCAAGAGATTCCTATCTTAGTTTACTGGTGCAATGAATGTAAGACGCCGATTATCAAATCAGCTAACAGAATAGATAAAAATATTTGTCCACTATGCGGAAAAGAAACCGCTTACTTGTGCATGGATCTGCGCCCAGTATTTCCCGAAGAACGGTTGCTGATTGAGATATTGATGGCAAAACCGTTTGAATACATAAACAAAACCGTTTGGGCGGCCAATAACCGTTATTACATTGACGGTGAATCCAAGATGATCCCAATCAGTGTATATAAAAAGCGTTCTGCTGCTCAAATCGCCGGGCTACTTGAAAAATATAAGGAACTGAACAACTATGACTATTTTAATAAAACCATAGATAAGTTTATTAAAGCCAATACAGAAAGATTACATTGCATTTTTGATGAAGCTAGTGAGTTTATTAGTGACACAGCAAAAGCATATCCGAGTGAAAATATTGTAATTTCATTTTCAGGCGGCAAGGATTCAACCGTTACTGCCGATTTAACTGTGCGAGCTTTGAGCAATCCAAACTTAGTACATATTTTTGGCGATACTACCCTGGAATTTCCCATGACAATTGAATACGTTAAGCGATTTAGAGAAAACAATCCAAAAGCGATATTTAAGACCGCAAAAAACAAGGAACAAGACTTTTATGCGGTTTGTGAGGATATTGGCCCTCCTGCCCGTATGCTACGCTGGTGTTGTTCTATGTTCAAGACAGGTCCCATTACCCGTGTACTGAATAGTATATATCGTGATAGTAATATTTTAACATTTTATGGTATCCGAAAATATGAGTCTGTAAGTCGCAGCAAGTATAACCGAGTTGAGGATAATGCCGAGTCGATCAAGATACAAAAGCAAAAAGTTGCTTCTCCTATTTTTCTTTGGAAAGACATTGATGTTTGGCTCTACATATTGAGTGAAGGCATAGAATTCAACAATGCTTACAGGCTCGGCTATGACCGTGTGGGCTGTTGGTGTTGCCCGAACAATAACGAAAGAGCGCAGTTTTTGTCCCGGATTTATATGCCGGAACAAGCTGAGAAATTTCGAGAGTTTTTAGTTGGCTTTGCTGTAAAAATAGGCAAACCTGATGCAGAGGTCTATGTTGACAGTGGTAAATGGAAAGCTCGTCAAGGTGGTAATGGTATTGCCGCCGCTGAGGATGTCAAAATCAAGTTTGCCAACTGTACGACTGAGGATAATGCAAAAGTATATAAGCTTAACCGTCCGGTTGACGATAAGTTTTTAGGTTTATTAACTCCATTTGGTAAGGTTACTAAGGAACTTGGGCGAAAGCTCATCAACGAAACCATTGTACTCGATATAAAAACCAATGTGCCGATTCTATCTGTTCAGCCCTTTTCACAGGAAGGATATGATTATGCAGTAAAAATTAAAACGATGAATGTGGCAAAACATGATGATTTGCAAAGAACGGTCGGTTATCAGGTAAGAAAATTCAACGCTTGCCGTAAATGTTTAAAATGTGAGTCACTGTGCAGATTTGGTGCCATCACTATTATCGGTGACGAATACCGCATAAACGAGAGCAAATGTAAGCGTTGTAAGATGTGCGTTACTGCCAAATACCTTGACGGAGGCTGTTTGATGGACAAGTACCTCAAGACAAAGGAGTAAATATGAGATTTAGAGCACATGATACCTTTTTCATACGAAAAGGTTGGCTATACAAAGGAATGAAAAATGTTGTCCGTGACAGAACGGTCTTTATGGGTGACAAGGGAAATCCTATGGATATTTTAGGCATAGGGGCAAATATGGTTAAATCCCTGCGGTATTGGCTACAAGCTGTTGGACTTACAGTTGAACCGACTCAGGGGAAGAAGTACCAAACCCTTACCCCCTTTGGTGAAATCGTTTATGAAAACGACAGATACATCGAAGAACTAGGAACGCTATGGCTTTTGCATTATAAGCTTGCAACTAACGAAGCTGATGCAACGGCATGGTATTACTTCTTTAATGAATTTAATCGCAACGAGTTTAATCGGGATGATTTTGTAAAGCAGCTCAATGTCTACATTATGCTGAACGAATCAGAGGTTTCCGAGCGTTCTTTAGATGATGACTTTAACTGTATCATTAACACCTATGTACCGAGAATTAAATCCAATCCCGGCAAGGTGCAACCGGAAAGCAATATTGACTGTCCGCTTGGTGAATTATCGCTTGTGGATATCGCAAATAAAAAGGCAAAGACCTATAAAAAAAGTGTTCCTAAGCTTGACAGCATACATCCGCTTGTAGTCCTTGCGGTAATTATTGACCAAGCTAACGGAGAAAAGCAAATTAAGATATCCTCTATTCAAAATGATAAGTGTAATGCCGGTAAAGTGTTTAATCTTGATATTATTACCCTGACAAGTTTGCTTAATAGAATCGAGCATATGGGATACATCAAAGTTGTTCGGACAGCTGGGCTTGATGTTATAGATATCGAAAGACCAATTGACTTTTTAGGTTGTGTCAGGGAATACTACGGCGCAATCAACAGATAAACAACCCCCTAAGAATGGAGATATAGTATGAGTGGTAAGAAAATATGGGTCGAGAAAGGTTTTCAAACATCAATTAATATTGCCTATGACCTGCACAATGAAAATAAGGTCAAAAGCTTTATTCCTACGATGTCATCTATTGACGTCATTGAAGATGTTATTCTCAGTACCAGTGTGCAAGGCAGGAGCAGAGCAAGAATATTGATTGGTGCATATGGCAGAGGAAAATCGCACATTGTACTCATGCTCATGTCGCTTCTTTTTAAGAAAGACATAGCTTTGTTCGAAGTATTTTTGAATAAAATAAAGGAACAAAATTCGAAACTACATGGATTTATTACAGACTATATAAACAGCGATAAAAAACTGCTACCTATTATTGTCAGCGGAAGTAGCACGAGTATTACACAATCGTTTTTGAGCGCGTTGCAAACAGCTCTGAAAAACGAAAACTTGACAAATCTAATGCCCGAAACCAACTTCATGGCGGCTGTCAACACTATAGAACTTTGGGAAAATCATTACCAGGATACATACAAAAAGTTCATTGCGGAACTTAATGTGCCGATCAATGACTTTATCGTTTCCTTAAAAGAATACGATGTGAGCGCCTATGAAAAGTTTAACCAGCTTTACCCAACCCTCACATCCGGTAGTGCTTTTAACCCTTTCCTCGGCTTTGATGTAGTGGAGCTTTATGAGAAGGTTGTAGACAAACTGAAGGACGAAGGCTTTAACGGTGTATACATCATTTATGACGAATTCAGCAAATATCTGGAGGCAAGCATTGCCAATACTACGATTAGCGACATAAAGCTACTACAAGACTTTGCGGAAAAGTGCGACCGCAGCGGCGACAAGCAAATGCACCTGATGCTTATATCTCATAAGGATATTGCAAATTACATAGATAAAAACCTTCCAAAGGATAAAGTTGATGGTTGGAGAGGTGTTTCTGGCAGGTTTAAGCATATTAATCTGCATAACAACTTTTCTCAGATGTATGAGATTATCTCTGCCGTTATAAAGAAAGATGAGGACTATTGGGCTGATTACTGGCAAAAAAATGAAACACGCTTTAATAGCTTGATTGAACGTTTTAAGGCAAACGGTATACTTGAAAAGGATGATGATATCACAGCCCAGACTGCAGTTATGGGCTGCTATCCGCTGCATCCGATTTCAACCTTCATCCTCCCAAGACTCTCCGAAAAGGTAGCACAGAACGAGAGAACGTTGTTTACATTTTTATCATCGGATAACAAGTACACCCTATCCGCATTTTTAGAAGATGCAGAGGGTGATTTTCCTATGCTTACCCCTGATTATGTGTATGATTACTTTGAGCCACTTTTAAGAAAAGAGCCTTACACTAGCGAAATTCACAAACTTTATGAAACAACGTCAAAGGTGCTTCAAAAACTCGACGAGGGCTCCCTAGCCACTAAAATTGTTAAAACTATTTCGCTTATCTATATTGTGGAACAATTTGAAAAACTCTCTCCAATTAAAGACATAATCATAGATACCTTTAGAGATAGCGTTTCCGATGTTAAGGTTATTGATGATGTACTTGCAGAGCTTATTGAAAAAGAATGCATTATTTATCTCAAAAGAAGCAACGGTTATCTAAAAATCAAGGAAAGCTCTGGCATTGACATTGGTGTTGAGATTCAGAATGTTATTGATAAGAATAGGCAGACTTTGAGCTTAAAGGATATCCTGAATAAATCCTCTTTTGAAAGCTATATGTATCCTACTGCCTACAATGATGAAATGGAGATCACAAGATACTTCGATTTCACCTTTATTGACAGCTTGGAATTTTTCTCAGTTACAGATTGGGGAAGAAAGATTGAAAACCTTAGCGCAGATGGCGTAGTGTATGCGATTATTCCTCGCAGCAACGAAGAAATCGAACAAGTCAGAAATGCTATTAAAAGCGGCAACTGTAACCATAATAGAATTATTTTTGTGCTACCTGTATGCTTTATGGATATCGAAAAAATGGCTTTTGAGTTTAATGCCGTTACTATCTTGAAAGACCTGGGTTCTGATGATGAGCTTCTCTCTGATGAATATGATATTTATATTGAGGATTTAGAAGAGGTTATCGGCAGATATATTTTAAGCTTTACACGCCCGGAAACAGGAGAAGCTGAGTATTATTGGAACGGCGAAAAACATTTGTTTAAGAGAAAGGCACAAATCTCTGCTAAGCTCTCGGAAATTTGTGCAGAAACTTATCCAAACACTCCTATTATCAATAATGAATCCATAAATAAAGATAATTTGCCGACGGTTGCAATTAACAGCAGGAGCAAACTTATTTCAGGTCTGCTTGAAAACGAGTTGAATGTGAATTTGGGGCTTACCGGAACAGGTCAGGACGTTTCATTTATGAGAAGCACCCTGATACAGACAGGTATCCTCTCAAACGAACAAGTAAAGCCTGTTTTGACTCTTACACCAGAAGATGCGAATATGGCAAATACCTTGCGTGAGATACAAGAGTTTTTCAATAACGCCAATACAAACGAGGGGCAAAATTTCAAAGATTTGTATGACAAGTTGACTATGCCCGAATTTGGTTACGGAATAAAAAAAGGGGTTATTCCCATCTATATTTCAGTAGTGCTTCACTTCTTCAAGAAGTATCTTGTCATCAAGAACAGGAACGAAGAAGTTAAAATTACAGCGGATCTCCTTAATAGTATCAACGAAAATCCAAAGGCTTTTACCGCATTCATGGAGGATTGGAACGAAGATAAATCAGCTTACATTGAAAGCTTGGCAAAACTTTTTTCGGACTATGTTATTTTGAAAGAAAAGGATTATAACACATTTACTTATGTTGTATCTGCCATGTCACGCTGGTATATGAGCTTGCCTAAGTATATTAAGGAGTTAAAGACTATCTATAAAGGCAAAAATACTTCTCCTGAAAAAATACCAGCTGCACAGGTTAAGTTTATCGGAAGCTTGAAACAGTCCAACATTAATGCTCGAGAATATCTATTCGAGAAGCTTTTTGATATCTATGGATATAAAGAGTTTACAATCAACGTTGTCGACAATATCAGAAGCTCAAAATCTACCTTTGATTGTGCCAAAAACGATCTTATTAAGCATCTAACAAACGATGTGAGAGATGTTTTCAAAGTTGGACAAGCTGAAAATGCAACCTTGGCATCCATTATTAAAGATTACATCGAAAGATTGAAACCTACTACTCTTAGTTATTTGTTCCCCAATGAGGAACATAAGATTTTGCAACTCATGAGCAGCATTGGCAATGACGAAAAGACGTTTATCGAGAGGCTAGCAAAGGTTGTTACCGACCTGCGTATTGATGATTGGACGGCAGATACGATCTATCAATTTACAGCAGAATTAGAACAGATAAAGAAAACCATTTTAGAGTATGACTTAACTGCTGCACAGGTTGATAATTCAGCGATAAGCTTAAATAGTTACAAGGTGTCGTTTATCGGAAAAGACGGCAAAGAAGTCGTTAAGTACTTTGATAAAACAACTTACAGCGATAGAGGGAAGCTCCTTTACAATGAAATAGCCACGGCTATCAATGATATGGGTCAGTCTATTTCAGAACAAGAAAAAAGACAAATACTTATGGAGTTTATTGAGAAAATGTGCGGGGGAGGGGATTCAGCGGTTGGATAGAACAGCTTATTTCAATAATGCTGCTACCACTTTCCCGAAGCCGGAAGAAGTGTATAGTTTTGTCGATAAATTTTATCGTGAGTCAGGGGTTAACTCCGGGCGTGGTTTGAATAACTTTGCAAGCAAGCTCACTCAAGATACGAGAAATTTAATGTTGGAGCTTTTTCACTGCCCATCAAAAAAGGTAGTATTTACTCCATCTGCAACAGAAGCGATCAACATAATTTTGCAGGGACTATCCATAGCAGATAATTATAATATCTATGTTTCACCCTTTGAACATAATGCGGTTACCAGGGTGCTAAACTATTTGCAGGGGTTATATAAACTGAATATTCTTACCTTGGCTGTTAACGAAAAGGAGCTAATCTACGATTTAGAAAAAATTAAATATCAGTTTGCTGAGAATAAACCCAATATTGTAATAATGAGCCATGCGAGTAACGTGTTTGGTGTAGTGGCTCCTATATATGATATTTGCATGATGTCACGTCAATACGGATCAATTAACGTTATCGATATGTGCCAAACTGCAGGACTTATAGATACGGATTTAAGCAGTAATATCTATGATTTTGTGGTTTTTGCTGGACATAAGACCTTATACGCTACCTTCGGCATCGCAGGATTTATTTGTAATGGTGATATCAAGCTTAAACCTCTTATTTATGGTGGTACGGGAATTGACTCTGCGAACCCAAATGTACCGGATACAATTCCTGATAGATATGAGGTCGGTAGCCAAAACATAATGGCAATAGCTGGGCTGAATGCGGCATTGAATTGGATAAAGAAAACGGGAATTGATCGTATTTATGCCAAGGAAAAAGAAAACCATAAAAAGTTATTGGCTTTATTAAGCGAATATAAAAATATCAGAATTTTTGCACCTTCTGAAGCAACAGCTTCTGTTGGCGTTGTATCCTGTGTCTTTGATGGTTACAGTAGCGACAATATCGGTCAAACACTGAATGAACAGTGTGTCGAGGTCAGAACAGGGCTTCACTGTGCGCCATTTGCTCATCAGTTTTTAGGCACTTTCCCTGCTGGAACGGTTAGATTTAGTGTGAGCTATTTCAATACCGATGATGACTTTGCAAGGCTTAGACAAGCATTAGACTATATTTACGAAAACGGTTAGGAGTAATATAAAGTGAGAGAGCGAGAATTTGAGAATTATTTGCTCAAAGATGAGAACATAGTCAGCAAAGTCAAAGCTGTGCGTTCAAGAGTAAATAAAGTACGAATGATTGAGCGGCACTTTGATACTTCCCTTGACTATATCGTATCAGACGATAGGAGAATGTATGAATCCTTGCTTAAAATAAAAGCCGAAATGAAAGACACGAATGGAAACATATCAAACGCTTTACGAAAATATTATCATTTTGCAAACGGAGTCTTGTTTCCTACTCTATCAGGCTATGAGAAATGATTTAGGTGGTGACAACCGTGGGGTTAAAAGACGTAGAACCTAAAAGCGAATACCGGTCTTTACTGGACGATATAGTGAGGGATTTCTATATTCCTTTACTTAGTCAAGCTGTTTCATACAAAAGAGCTGTCGGTTTCTTTTCCTCATCGGCTTTAATTGAAATATCTAAAGGGATATCATCATTAGTGAAAAATGGCGGTAAAATCCAATTGATAGTATCTCCTAAGTTATCCGAGGATGATATAGACGCCATTGAAAAAGGATTTGAGATGCGTTATGAAATCATTGAAAAATGTTTGGAACGCTCATTCGAACCGCCAAGAAATGTCTACGAAGAAAAGCGGCTGAATCTTTTAGCCAATTTGATCGCTAATGGTCAACTTGATATTAAAGTTGCTTTTTTGGAGAGCAACAATAAAATTGGCATGTTTCATGAAAAAATGGGTCTTATAACAGATGTGGATAATAATGTAATTGCCTTTACTGGCTCTATGAATGAAACCCAAACTGCTTTCTCCCACAACTATGAATCTATTGACGTATTTTGCTCCTGGACACATGATTCAGAAAGAGTATTTGCTAAGGAAGCAGCATTTAATGCGTTATGGAACGATTATGAACCCCATATCAAAACTATCGATTTTCCTGAAGTTGCAAAAGAGCAATTTCAAAAATATAAGTTTGATTACTCTATCGATGATGAAATTGATCATAAAGAATTTATTATTCAAGAAAGTCAACTTGAATATGAAGCAACACCTAGTAAGCAACCGCTCATTCCTGCTGATGTAAAAATGAGGTCATATCAAACGGAAGCGATTGACAAGTGGGAAAAAGAAGGCTTCCGAGGCATTTTTGATATGGCAACAGGTACAGGAAAGACTTACACAGGGCTCGCTGCTGTAGAACGATTGTATCGAAAACAGGGTGATAACCTTGCAGTGTTTATTGTTGCACCATATCAACATCTGGTTAATCAATGGGTTGAAGATATTGAAAAATTCGGAATGAAGGTCATTATCGGTCACTCAGCATCGGTTCAAAAGAACTGGGAAAAACGGCTCAATGATGCTGTTCGCAGTTTTAATATGAGGATAACCAATCACTTTTGCTTCATCTGTACAAATGCCACATTTTCATCGAATTTTGTTCAAGAACAATTGCTAAAGACTAAAGGTAATATTCTTTTGATGGTAGATGAAGCTCATAACTTTGGTGCGACTAATCTTAGCACATTGCTTGCACCCCATATACCCTTTCGTCTGGCTTTGTCGGCAACGATTGAAAGACATGGTGACGAAGACGGCACTAAAAAGCTATATAATTACTTTGGTAAAAAATGTATTGAGTATACGCTGAAACAGGCAATTAATAATAACATGTTAACACCATATGAGTATCATCCAATTGTCGTGTCTCTTAACCCAGATGAGCTTGATGAATATATTAGCATTTCTAAAAAGATATTCGGGAAAACGGATGAGCGCGGGAGACGCATTTTCAGCGAGTACGAAAAAATGCTTCTCATTAAGAGAGCCAGGATTGTTTCGGGAGCTTGGCAAAAAATAAATAAGCTTAAAGAACAAATGCAGCAATATAAGAATGACACTCATATGTTGGTATATTGTGGAGCCACCACGATTAGCGATCCCGATTATCATGAGGGTAGTGCAAACGAAAGTGAGAAGAAACAGATTAATGTTGTCGCTGACATGCTCGGTAATGAATTGGGAATGCGTATATCTAAGTTCACATCCGAAGAACCTGCACCGGAGCGAGAAGCTTTAAAGAAGGCTTTTGATGAAGGGAAGCACTTACAAGCTCTTGTTGCCATACGTTGTTTGGATGAGGGCGTTAACATTCCAAGCATTAGGACTGCTTTTATTCTTGCCAGTAGCACGAACCCAAAAGAATATATTCAACGGCGAGGAAGAGTGCTAAGGAAATATCCAGGGAAAACCAGGGCCATTATTTACGATTTTATAACGTTGCCCATTGCTATAAATGAAGTTGGGAATTACCCACCTGAGATTTTAAAATCCATATCTGGACTTGCATTAAGAGAAATAGAGCGCATGAAAGATTTTGCTAATATTTCCGAAAATCCATGGGATGTTGATTCTCTAATCAACCAAATTGAAGAAGCATATGAACTAAATAAATTTAAGGGGGATGAAAACTATGCCGGAAATTGAAAACAAGCTATTGGATGAAAAACACCTAACTGCAATGAAGGTGAATATTTTAGAACTTGAAAAAGAAAATCTGAAAACTCGTGATAAGACAAATGATGAAATGGTTGAGGCGATAAGAAAAATCATATCGGACGAGCTTAAAAAGAACTATTAGGGGGATGGAAAAGTAAATGTTGATGAAGTCTTTATACATAAAGAATTTCAGGCAATTCAAAGGTGAGACTACAATAGAATTTGCGCGTGATAAAGTGAAAAATGTAACTATTATCTTAGGAGACAATACTTTTGGTAAAACTACGCTCCTTCAAACTTTTAATTGGTGTTTATACGACTTTGTAGTATTTGACAAGGATTCCAATCCCGATATGCTTCTCAACCTTGAATTGGCTTCTCAAATGCATTATGGTAGCCGAGATATTGTTGAGGTAAGAATTATATTAATTCACAAAAATACAGAGTATACCATTTCAAGAACCCAAGAGTATTTTTGGACGGAGCATAAAGTGCGAGGTGAAAAGTCAAAGGTCACGATGTCATATAAGCCCCTTGGTGCTGATGGGCAAACCGATATTAGAGATCAGTATATAGATAAAATGATTAATGAAATTTTGCCACGCAATTTGTCCAATTTCTTCTTTTTCGATACCGAGCGTGTGCGTGATGTTAGCAATCGCCAAGATGTCAGCGAATCTGTAAAGGGCTTATTGGGATTGACTGCGTTAGATAATGCGATGAAGCACTTGGGTAGCAAAACTGCAAAAACAACCGTTCTCGGAAAGCTATACTCAAGTATGGATAATGAAGGTAATCAAAAAGCTACCGAAGCTTTGGAACGTATTAATAGTACACAGCAGCGTAAAGAGGTTATTGCAGAGCAACTTGAATCCCTTAAAACTCAGATTACAGATTACGAAGCCGAAAAATCTCGGCTGGATCATATTCTTTCAGAAGGAAAAAGTACCGCATCTTTACAGGAACGAAGCCTTGCTTTAGAACGAATGATTAATAGGGAAACTGATGTTCTTGAGCAAAATTACGGTAAATTTGTTCGAGAGTTCAATGGTGGGACGGTTACTTTTTTCGCAAAACCGCTTATGATAAGAGCCCTGGATTTTATGAAAGATGCCAAAGTTGATGATAAAGGCATTAAAGATATGACTGCTCAATCAATTGCCGATATTATTAAAAGAGGCAGATGTATCTGTGGACATGATTTAGTTGAGGACTCGGATGAGTATGAAACTGTTCTAAAAGAACTTGATTTTCTCCCTCCGCAATCCATAGGAACATCTATTCGAAACTTTAAAGATAAAATTGCAACGTATGATGCAACAAACCGTAATTATTTCACGAACCTGAAATCACGCTACGAAGATATTTTACGGATAAAAACGAACATACAAGAATGGCAAGATGAAGCGGATGAAATAAAGGGGAAAATCGAGGGCAAAGAGGATATGAAAAAGTATTCTCTTAAGCTTGCTGATGTTAAGTCCCGTCTTAAAGAGCTGAATGAAAAAAAAGAACGTCTTATTCGTGAAGATGAAGGATGTAACAACGATATTGAACGTTTTCAAAAGGTTTATGATAGTCTTGTGGCGGTTTCTTCAAAAAATAAGTCTATCATGATTTACATCCGCTATGCAGAAGAAATATTAGCCTGGATAACCAAAACATATAAAGAAAAGGAATCCGATATTCGGGAGCGTCTAGAAGAAAAGATAAATGAGATTTTTAACAAGATTTATCATGGACATCGCCGTGCATCCATCAACGAAAAGTATAATGTGACATTGCTTACGATGGTCGGGGAAAAAGAAATTGCTTCCGGTGAGTCCGAAGGCTTAAACCGTGTTAAAAATTTTGCTTTTATTGCAGGTCTTGTTGAATTGGCCAAGGAAAAAATTGTAGCCATCGCAGGCGAGAATAAAATGGATCTGAGCTCCGAGCCGTACCCTCTTATCATGGATGCTCCGTTTTCTAATGCTGATGCTACGCACACAACTAATATTTCCAAAGTATTGCCAGAAGTAGCAGAGCAGGTAATTATGTTTGTTATGGAGAAAGACTGGCGTTACGCCGAGCCTGTAATGGCTTACCGTGTCGGTTCACAATGGATGCTTGATAAGAAAACAGATACTTATTCTATCTTGAAAAGGAGCAATTCGTGATGTTCGAAAATGACTATACAATCTACGGTATATATGCAACCCACCTTAAATATTTAGTAAACGATGCAAAGGTTTTTGAACGATATATCGATGTTTATATGAATGCGGCTATAATTGGATTTTTGCATGGACGATCAGAAAAAAAGGACAATTCGTCTCAAGACAGAGCCAGAATCTATGCTGACGCCTTTGCTACCGAAAGGCTGAATTGCGATTTCATTTATCGCCTAATAATGCTTATAGATGGAACCACAGAATTATCAACTCAGCAGCGGTTGGAAAGAGCGTTTCGTGATGATTCACAGAAAGATACCGAGCACGCAAAGGCCGCACGTGTTCAAAACATGGATCTATTTAATTCATATATATTTGGCGGAATTGAAGAACTATATGAACAATTTACCAACGGGGCTACAAGCCGTGAAGATTATATCAATAGGATTTATGATATTACAGTAAAATTCAAAGAAGAAATGGACGGAATTGATTACGAAAGCAAACTGAAAGAGCTTGTGAGCAGAAATTAATGGAGTGAGAACGTGGATGGATTGTTTGAAGTATTCGCAATAGAAGATGCTCTTCACGAATTTAGCTGCTCTGATTTGTGTAACGCTTCGCTTGCATTGCTTCGGGCAATGAATTATCCGGTAAAATCGCATAGTGATAGTGGAAATCAGAACATTGAAAACTTCATTTACTTTACCGTTCAAAACAAATCTCATTATAATGCACAAGAAATGATATATCTTAAACATATCGAGACAGCATCCTTTTTATGTGAGCTTCGATATTGCGACTTAATAGATAGTAATGAATCTTCTGATGATACTATTGTCTTTATAGCTATCGAGATTAACAGTTCAGAAAAGGATCGCAGTGAGGATTCGTTTTACATATCTCAGATATTAAGCAAAACATATAATGGCTTTGTGGTATTGATTATTAAGAACGCAGATCACATTATGTTTTGTACATATATTGACGATCAGGCTGCCTCTATGTCTGAATGGTATAACATAAATAGTACATGCATGGATTTGTTTTCGCTTTGTGCTGTTTGCTACCCTTATATATCCGGGGTTAGAACAGTTAAAGATTATTATTATGAACTGGTCTATGGATTTTCAAGGGATTATATTCGGTATCCTGAATCGTATGAGTTTGCTGCATATCAAGCCCTACCATATATAGAATTGGATACAGTAGATATATTTATGTCCAAACTGCAAATAAAAGAGATTATAGAACAAAACCGTAATTATTATAAAGAAAAATATGGCTATGATTATGTCGAGCCTGACAATAGTTTTGCAGTTTTACTTGAAGAAGATGATAAGTGGATATTATTGGAACTTGACGATTTCGCATTACCAGACGAAGAATTAGAAGATGCTGATGTCGGTGATTATGAGGATCACGATGATGATATAGAACAAATAGATTATTCTGATATCGAAGATGAGATTCTTAATGATCCAGTGAAACTTCTAAAGTGGCTTGAGCAAAGAGATAGAATTACAAGCTCAAGAGTAAAAGGTGGTACTTGATATAGAACCATCAATAGTCACTGCAATTGAAATTACATATTGCTCCGACATCTTAATGAGAGCTGATGAATATTGAGCTTGCAAAAACTATTTTCCAATAAGGTGTTATCGGGTTTTAAAGAAGATAAGAAGTTAATAGGACATATAACGCATAACTGGTGTAAAATCAATCTGGGGGAATTTCCCTCAGTTTTCGTATATTGGGCTAATATACATCTTTCATTATGGCATGGGGGTCAACATTGATGAAGGCCAAACAAATTAAAATGTATAGCTTTGGAAGAACAAACATTCAGGACGGGGTAATTACTTCCGGAAACCTGGAAGATAATACAATAACATTAACCGAAAGCTTTCTCACGCTCGCTCTCGAATGCTACAAAAAAATAAAGATAGAAGACGGGCAACTTATAGAAGAAATAATAAAAGTGATGCTTCCCGATACAGATGAAGACGCAAAAGATGAATGGGACAATGGATTAACCTTTAATAACAATAAATATATTGCTTGGTTTGCAACTCCAGGCGGTATGAAGCAAGAGAAGGCAAGGGGTAAGTGTGAAACGTTTTTTATAAGAGAAGATTTTTATACCTTCGCTACAGAATTTGAGGATTTAGTATCTCTGGGCAAATTTAAGGAAATAGAAGCGAGCGGAGTTGAGATCTGTATAAATAAGGACGTTCTCAGCCGCCTTTCTCTTGGGGTTAGTAGTTGTCATATGGCCGGAGATATGCCTGATATTATTGTATTACCGCAACCCACATTTCATATTATTAAGGATTACAAAACAATAGAGAAGTTTACAGAGCAAGTCAAAGATAAAAAAGGTGATTTGAAAGACCAAGTAAATTATAACTTGGTAGATTACCATTTTGATGATGATATTGACGTGTTTGATGGCGGAGCAATTGCCACTCCCAGGGTGTTTAATCAGATACAAAATGAACTTGGACTAGATTATCCGGTTGAATTTGCAATTATCAGAGGTTATGGAATCGGTATTAAGGGCATGATTACGAAGTTCAACATTATAAAATACTTAAGTGTTTTTTATAAAGAGGACTGCATATTCCGGTGCGGCGGAGCCGCAGTTCCGGTGAGTGGTGAGCCACCCTTCCGGAACTACAGAGCCACCATTCCGGCTTAAAAGCTATTAATCTTAATCTTGATTGGTTCCCCTGATACCGTAC
>Ga0209313_1000436_pt1 | contig 36891 bp, 22 predicted proteins | sample BioC13SIPDNA_3_FD_185748 | JGI IMG/M metagenome (GOLD analysis project Ga0209313, IMG submission 185748) | Anaerobic biogas reactor microbial communites from Washington, USA - Biogas_R2_B C13 SIP DNA (SPAdes) (version 2) | ecosystem: Engineered > Bioreactor > Anaerobic > Unclassified | place... | reverse complement strand
TGGGCGTCTCCGTGGGCGTGGGTGTGATCGTCGGCGTCTCGGTGGGCGTCTCCGTGGGCGTGGGCGTGATCGTCGGCGTCTCGGTGGGCGTCTCCGTGGGCGTGGGCGTGATCGTCGGCGTCTCGGTGGGCGTGACGGTCGGCGTACTGGTCGGACAGAGCACTCCGGTCGGCTCGGAGGCGCTGTTGTTGCTCGGGTCGGGGTCAGCCGTAAGGGCGGAGACGCTCGCATTATTGCACAGGTCTTCGGTCCCGTCGCACGGGCCTGTTCCGCCTGCACCGGTTGTCGAAGCCGAGGGAAGCACATCGACGGTGATGGATATGGCCGCGGTCTCGCCGGGAAGCATGAAGCCCAGATCGAAGGTGAGTGTCTGCCCGACCTGGTCGACCGGGGAGGGGACCGCACTGACGAACGAAGTGTCGGGATCCAGCGTGTCGGTGACCGTGACCTGGTTCGCGACGGTGTCCGCGGAATTGTTGGTGACCTCCACGGTATAGGTGAATCGATCCCCGCAGTAGACCGGGTCGCGGTCGTCGCTCTTGACGATCGAGAGGTCCGCGTTGGAGGTAATGAACTCCTGCACCCTTTGGACCGGGACCGTCTGGCTCCCCGTGCTGATGGCCGCTCCGCTGCCCGAAACGGCGCTGATCAGGCGCGATGGGACGTTGCCGGAAACCTTCGGGGGGAACGGCATGGGGTTCGCGAGGACGAGCCATATCTCGACCACGACCTCGTCGCCGTCGTCGAGCCCGCTGATACCGAACGTCCCCTGGATCTCGTCCGCGGTGGTGAGCCACGAGTACGAGTCCACCTTCTCGTCCCCGTCGAGGTTCAGATTCGCCCCGTCGCTCGTGTCCACGAACGCGCACAGGACCCCGTACGCCGCGTCGTAGCCGAACGGGGCGCCCGATGTCATCTCCGTATTCCACCCCGCGACGAATGATATAGCCCCTCCGTCCGCCGCGGTGTCTCCCGACACGCGGATCAGGATCTCGAACGGAACGATCTGGCCGAGGCCGAGCGTGGCCGGAGCGAGCGACTCGATCGACTGTTTCGGGTAGCCGAACGTCGCCTCATCGACCCCTTGCCCCGGGGGCGGGTCGATCGGGTCCTCCGCCGTCCCCTGCGAGCCGGAGGGCGCCGGGCAGACGATCTCCGAGGGGAGGAGCTTCATGTAATCCTCCGGTTCGGCCGCGCTGAAGTTGAGGGCGTAGGAGACGTTGGCATCGATCGAGAGCGCCAGGTTGGCGTAGTCGACCGCCTCGTCGGCCTGCGCGCCGAGTATCACCTCCTGCTCGGCGGGGGCCGCCTCCCCGAACTCCGGGGTGCCGGAGTACTCCTGCACAATCATGTAATCTCCGCCCTGAAGCGCGGGGAACACCAGGGTCCCATCCGGGCCGGTGGTCGCCGCGCCCACCTGTTCCCAGGCGCCCGATTGCAGCCCGTGCAGGGAGAAGACGCCGAGCTCGAGGGGCGGCTCCTCCTCGTCGCGCACGCCGTTCCCGTTCAGATCCCCGTACGAGTTCACCAAAATCGCCGAGGAACCGCCGTTCTCCTGCGGTTGCAGCGGCGGCGGGGCGAGCAGCAGGACCGTCGCCGCGGCCAAGGCGAGGCGGATATCCAGCCGCCTTGCATCTCGGGCAAATCGTTTCATTTTCATGCGCTTCCCCCGTCGTTGGCTTCAATCGCGGCGCGCGCCTTAATCCTCCGGCGTGACCCGCAGTATTTCCCCGATCGTCGTCAGTCCCTCGAACGCCTTTTCCAGGCCGACCATGCGGAGCGTCTTCATCCCGTCGCGCACGGCGGCGCGCTTGATTTCGTTCGCCGGCACCCGGGCGGAGATGAGGGCGCTGATGGCGTCATCCACCGTCAGCGCCTCGATGAGCGCGAACCTTCCGCTGAAGCCGGTGTGCATGCAGGCGGGGCAGCCGGCCCCCTCGCGCAGGGAGGGCGTCCCCGCGACGTTTGAGCGGGGACCGACCATGCCGCCAAGCTCATCCTCGGATACGTGCGCCTCCCGGCCGCACTTGGCGCAGATCCTCCGCGCGAGCCGCTGCGCCGCCACGAAGCGCAGGGACGAGGAGAGCAGGTACGGCTCCACCCCCATATCGATGAGCCGCGTGATCGCGCCCGCGGCGTCGTTCGTGTGCAGCGTGGAGAAGACGAGGTGGCCGGTAAGGGCCGCCTTGACGGCGATCTCCGCGGTCTCGTAATCCCTGATCTCCCCGATCATGATGACGTTGGGGTCCTGTCGGAGGATCGACCGGAGCCCCGCGGCGAAGGTGAGCCCTATTTCCGGGCGGGCCGCGACCTGGTTGATTCCCTCGATCTCGTACTCGATCGGGTCCACCACCGTCACGATGTTGATCCCCGGCTTGTTGATCTCCCGGAGCGCCATATAGAGGGATGTCGATTTCCCGCTTCCGGTGGGCCCGGTCATGATGATCATCCCGTGCGGCGCGCTGGCCGCGCGGCGGAACTCCTCGAGCCCGCGCGCATGGAAGCCGAGCGTATCAAGAGAGAACCCCTTGAGCGCCAGGGTGTCGAGCACGCGGATGACGATCTTTTCGCCGTAGCCCGTCGGGAGGCACGATACCCTGAAGTCGATCTCCCGCCCCTCCACCTGGGCCCGGAACCTTCCGTCCTGCGGGCGCCGACGCTCGGCGATATCCATCTCGGACATCACCTTGATCCGCGAGACGATCGCGTTGTGCATCTGAAACGGCGGCGGCGACTCCTCCTGGAGCACGCCGTCGACGCGGAACCGGAGGCTGGTCGTTTTGCTCTGGGGCTCGATATGGATGTCGCTCGCCCGCACCATCACCGCGTGTCGCAGCATGCAGTTGACCGTCCGGATGACGGAGGAGCTCCCCGATGCCGCCAGAACCTCGTTGAGGTCGATCTCCTGCGGCTGGCGCGCGGCAAAGGAGATGCCCGGCACCGGATCGAGCGCCTCCCCGGCGATTTCCTCGATTGCCACCTTGAACGAGTAGAACGCCTCGAACCTCTGGCAGAAGTCGTCATGGGTGCAGAGCACCGGGGCGATATCGAGGCCGGTGATCTCGTGTATGTCGTCGGCCGCCAGGATGTTGAACGGGTCCACCATCGCCAGGGTGAGCCGCCGGCGCATCGCCGCGATCGCCAGCACCTGATAGCGCATCGCGATGTGCCGCGGGATAAGGGGCACAACGTCGGGGACAGGCGTGAAGCGGTTGAGATCGAGCGGGGGGATGCCGATACGGCTCGCGCAATCGGCGGGAGGGGGGAGCTCCCCGCTTCCCGCGGCGGGGTTGTGCGCTGTCTGTGTCCACGCTCGCGCCGCGCCGTAGTTCGCGGCGAGCGCAGCATCCAGCTCATCCGGGGCGGAGTAGAAACAGAGGATCGTGCCTCCCGCAAGCCTCTGCATAACGGCAAGGACGGCATCGTCCAGATCGCAGTCGCTTGCCACCGTCACGACCGAGCCGTGCCGATCGATCGGCATCACGCGGTGTTGCCGCGCAAACGATTCCGGTATGACGCTGAGAAGCGCGACATTGACCTCGATCCGGGAGAGGGGGAGATACGGGTATCGGTACTGGCAGGCGATAGTTGGCCCGGGCAGTCTGGGAGCGATGAACGATGCGACACGTGAGGTTCCCCGGGGCTGTAATTCCCTGCGCATGTCCATGGACGCGCCCCCTCTGCGTGGCACCGAAGCCGTGCCACGACCTGCATGTCTGGAATCGCATACGCTGTGCCAGAATGGCGATCAGACTCATGATGGACGCAACTCCTACCGGGGGAAAAAGTAGCGGATTAAACCTTCGGCGATACCGCCGTGTTGCGGTACGGCATTGAGACACAAGTTGTCTCACCAGGTGTTTCACGGCGTCGATGACCGGACACGGCGACAACGCGATATCCGGATACCCTTTTCAAGGTGGGGCATGCGGCGGCGTTCACGGGGAAGGCGGAGGAGGGCGGTCCATGACGCTGAGCCGGGTCTCCGCGACCTTCGAGATCTCTCCGCGGCCCTGCTCTTCGCGGGAAAAGGAAACAGTGGCGAGGCCTCGGCATACGCGGCGGGGCCGGCGGGGCCTCGGCATCACAAGAACGCGGCGGTGCGCTTGAACGCGACGCCGACCCCCTTGCTGATATCATCCGCGTGCCGGAGGGTGATCGTGGTCTCACGCACCACCCGAGCACGGATATGGTGAATCGTCTCCACACTCGTCCACTGCCGGAAGTAGATGTCCAACACATTCCCCGGGGTGTACGCGTTTTGGCAGATGAGGAGCGCGCCCCCAGGGGACACGTTCACGGTGAACGTTGATTCGGTCACGCGCTCGCCCCTACGATCCTTGCCGCTGGCGACGACCGGGAGGTAGATGTTGTGGCGCTCGAACCTGCGCCGCTCCTCTCCCCCGGGGTTCGTATCCATCCCCGCTGCCCTTCCCGTATCCGGTGGCATCGCGAACGCTCCTTAGACCTCGGGTACAGCAAGCCATGTGCCAAAACTCAATTCGTGCTGTAATATTCTGCCGCCCAATGAATACCGTGGTGGAAAGATCGCCCCCCGATCGGTGCGGCGTCAGCGCGGTGAGACAGTTTGTGTATCATACGGTCTCATCGGACGGATGGGGACGGCGAGGGAGGGGGGGGCGGATTCAGCGGGACGGAAGAGCCGGCGGACGGCGGCTTACACCGCTCTTCTTTTTTGGGCCGACATCCATGCGGGCGAGGCGGCGGTACAGCGTCGCGCGACTGATGCCGAGGAGCTGGGCAGCCCGGATGCGGTTTCCTTCCACCATCTGAAGCGTGTCCAGGATATCCCGGCTTCCGCCCGAAGCGCGACCGCGCCTGCCCACGATCTCCGGGGGGAGATCGGAGGGCTGGATCGCGGCGTTTCGTGACCTGATGACGGCGTACTCCATGGCGCTTTTCAGCTCGCGGACGTTTCCGGGCCAGCCGTAGTCGAAGATAAGGCGCATGGCGTCCTCGCTCACCTCCCGCACGTTCTTGCCGCTCGCGACGCAGCACGCGCTCAAGAATCCACCCACGAGGAGGGGGATATCGCCGCGGTGCTCGCGCAGGGGGGGGAGGCTGATCCTGGCAACGCGTATCCGGTAGAGGAGATCGGAGCGAAAGGCGCCCTCCTTCTCCATGCGGGTCAGGTCGCGGTTTGTCGCGGCGATGAGCCGGACGTCGACCCTTCGCGGTTTCGATTCCCCGAGGCGCACGATTTCCTTCAACTCGATTGCGCGCAGCAGGTTCGACTGGAGCGCGGGCGGGATGTCGCCGATTTCGTCGAGGAAGAGCGTTCCGCCCGCCGCGGCCTCGAAGAAACCCTGGTGGTCTTCGATGGCCCCCGTGAACGCCCCGTGACGGTGGCCGAAGAGCTGGCTGGCGAGGAGGGGCTCCACCAGTCCGGCGCAGTTCACGGCGATGAACGGCTTCTCCCGGCGGGGGCTCGCGGAGTGGAGCGCCCGTGCGACCAGGTCCTTCCCCGTGCCCGTCTCCCCTTCGATGAGGACGGTCCAGTCGACCTTGGCCATCTCCTCTATCTGGCGGTAGATCCTTCGCATGGCGTCGCTGCGGCCGACCAGGTCATGGAACCGATCCTGCTTGCCGAGTTCGCTGCGGAGCTGCCGGGCCTCGGTCACATCGTAGAAGTAGAAGATCTTGCGTTTGCCGTCGCGGGGATCATCGCACACCTCGACCTCGAACCAGTAATGCCGGCTGCCGGGCGCCGCCGTCCGGACCGACACCCGCGAGCGCTCCCCGGGCGGCCGCGCGCACATGGCCTTGAGCTCCTCCGCCTCGCTCTTGGAGAATCGGAACAGCCGCTCCCAATGCCGCCCCAGCGCGTTGTCCCGGCTCACGCGGAAATACTCCTCGCCGGCGTGGCTCAGGAAGACGATCCGGCCGCCGCCGTCGGTCATGGCGATCGGCATGCGGAACTGGTCCAGAACCGCGATGACGTTGCCGTGGCTCTTCTCGATCTGGGCGAGCGCGTCGCTCAGTTTCGCCTCCGCCTGTCCCCGCTCCAGCGCGTAGCGCATGCAGCGGCGGAGCGTCCTCCCGTCCACCTGGTCCTTGACGAGGTAATCCTGGGCCCCCGCCTTGACCGCCTCCACCGCGAGAAGCTCGTCGTCCATACAGGTCAGGACCACGATCGGCACGCCCCCCGCGCGGCCCTTGAGCTCGCTGAATCTCTCGAGGCGGCGGTTGTCCGGGAGACTCAGGTCGAGGAGGACGAGCCCGACCCCCCCCTCGCCGATGCGCGCGAGCCCTTCCGAGAGACAGGCCGCGCGCACGACCTCGAACGGGGGGCCGTCCGTGTCGAAGCACATCCCCTCGATCAGGTCCGCCTCCGCCCGGTTGTCCTCGATCAGGAGGACCGTGGTCGCTTCCGACATGCAGCCCCTTTCGATCGCCCCCCCGTCTTCCGGCGCGCGCCCGAAAGGCCGTTGGCCCCCATCTTGACGGCGTACATCGCCGCGTCCGCGCGCCTGAGCATCTCCTCCAGCGAGCACGGTTTCCCGGGCTCGCAGTGCATCGCCCCGACGCTCATCGTCAGGCGTAACCCGCGTTTCTGCCGCTCGTTGCGGGCGCTGATCCTGTCGTGCAGGCGCTCGATCAGGTCGTCGGGAGGCGCCGCGGCGGTGCCCATCGCGAGGACCGTGAACTCGTCCCCGCCGATCCGCGCAATGATGTCCGATTCACGGAAGGTCGACTTGAGGATCCGCGCGATTTCGATGAGCGCGCGGTCCCCCGCCGCGTGCCCGAAGCCGTCGTTGATCCGTTTCAGATTGTCGACGTCCGCGAAGATCATGGAGAGCCCCTGTTTAAGCCGCCGCTCCATCCGCACCTGCTGCATCGCGAGCGCCGAAAACCCCCTCCGGTTGTAGAGGCCGGTCAGGTCGTCCCGTATGGAGAGCGACTGCACTCTCTGCTGAAGCTTATGCCGCTCTATCGAATAATGGACAGAGCGCCGGAGGATATGGCGGTTCATGTCGGCTTTCGAGATGTAATCCTGGGCGCCCTCGTGCAGCGCTTTCGTCGCGTTCTCCTCCTCGGCGCAGTTCGTGAGAATCACCATCGGAAGGTCGGGGTGGCGGGCCCGCATCGCGCGGTACGTATCGAGTCCACTCGAGTCTGGAAGCATCAGGTCGAGTATCACGAGGTCGATCCCCCCCTCGTCGAGGCGCGCCAGGGCTTCCGCGAGGAGCGGCGTGCACTCCACACGGTATCGCAGGTCGTTGGCGTAGTCCTCCGGCCCGCTCTCTTCGTCGGAGAAAAGCTTCGCGATGAGGGCTGCCTGGGCCTCGTCGTCCTCGACGAGAAGAAGCCGAATTCGGGTATCCCTATCGTCCTTCATCAGAACCCCCGTGCGCGGCTCCCGCGCCGTTCCCGGCGGGCGGCTCCGCAACGGCATCGCCCGCCTTCCTGTCGGGTATCGTGAAGCGGAACGATGCGCCCCTTCCCTCCGCCGACTCGACCCAGACACGGCCGCCGTGCGACTCGACGATCTTCTTTACGATGGCGAGCCCCAGCCCCGTCCCGTGCCGGTTCCCGCCGGCTCGCGGCCGCTCCATGGGGGCGAAGATCCGTTCGAGGTCCGCCGCCGAAACGCCGATTCCGTTGTCGCGGACGGAAAAGATCCACTCTCGCTTCCCTCTCCGGGAGGATATCCGGATCCGCAGCGGCTTCGACCCGTGGTTGTTCAGGGCGTTCGACACGAGATTCTGAAAGACCTGGACTATCTGGGAGGGGACGGCGATCACCGTCGGCAATTTCTCCACCGTCACCTGCGCGTCGAGCGCGCTGACCGCTCCCCGGAGGTTCGCGAGCGTGGCCTGCACGATCTTGCCGCAATCGACCGGGCCGGCGGGTTTCCTCCGCGTCCCGATCCGCGAGTAGGTGAGGAGATCGCAGATGAGCGCATGCATCCTGTCGATCGCCCCCATGCAGGGGGTGAGGAAGTTCGCGAGGGAGGGGGCTGCCGACGCGCTCAGGTTCTCCTTCAAGAGGTTCAGGTAGCCGGAGAGGGTGTTCAGCGGAGACAGGAGGTCGTGCGAGGCGATGCCCGCGAACTGATCGAGGTCGCGATTTGAGGCCCGCAGGCTCTCCGTCATGCGGCGCAGCTCGTCCCGCTCCCGCTCGATCGCGGAAAGTTCGACGCCGGAACCTCGGTACCCCTCGAAGTTCCCGCTCTCGTCGAGGATGGGGAAGGCGTTGATCGAGAGAACCGTCTCGCGGCGATCCTTGCGGACGAAGACCATCCGGGATTCTTGGAGGCGCTTCCCGGCCGCGAAGGCGTTCCGCGCCTCCGCATCCCCGGGGGAGAGCAGGTCGTGAATGTGCATTGTGCCCAGAAATTCTTCGGGCGCATACCCCACCAGCCTCTTGCTGACGGCGTTGGAGTAGGTGAGGCGCCGTGCGGCGTCAGTTTCCCACACCCATTCGCTTGTGAGCTCTGCGAGCCGCTCGAACCGCCGCGCGGCGGACCTCGTCTCCTCCTCTATCCGCTTTCGCTCCGAGATGTCCCTGACGATCGCAATGACGCACTTGAGCCCCCCCACCTCCGCGGGGGACCTGCGCGCATCCACGAAGATTCTCCGCCCGTCCTTGCGGAGCATCTCCGTTTCACGGCATGCGGTCTCGGTCCGGGACCGGGCCGGCGGCCGCGCGGCCTCCTCCCTCGGCACGAGGTCGCGCACCCGCATCGATAGGAGCTCTTCCCGGCTGTAGCCGAGGAGGGCGGAGGCGGTGTGATTGGCCTCCAGGATTTCCCCCTCCGCGGACTCGATGAAAATGGCGTCTTTCACGCGTTCGAAGACGACCCTGAATCGCTGCTCTCTTCCCTTCAACGCCTCCTCGAACCGCTTCTGCGCGGTGATGTCCCGGCCGATCCAGACGCTCCCGATCCAGTTCCCGGAGAAGTCCAGGAGTCGGGTGCCGATGACGCTGAGCACCCGCGGTTTGCGCGGCGGGGCGGAGAGGGTGATCCGTCCCCATCACTGCTTCCCTCTCTCGAGCGTGCGTGACGCCGACGGGGGGATGGGGCGCTCCCCCCGCAGGGCAGGCAGTGTCGCCACGTTCTTCCCGATGATGAGGGCCCGCGTGAGGCCGAACAGGCGCTCGGCCGATGCATTCAGGTCGCGGATCGTGCCGTCAAGCGCGGTGACGAGGACCCCCGAGTCCATCGTGTCGAAAACGGATGATTCGTCCCCGGACGGCTTCTTGTCCGGGAACTGCTTCGCGCATGCGAGCATGTAGTTCTCGAGGTGGAGCTGCACGATGGTGGAGCTGACGGATACGCGGACCAATCCCCCGTCCTTCCTGCGGATCACCCCCTCCCGCAGAAGCGTTTCGGTGTCCCTGCGGGCATTGATCTCGCGGGCGTAGCTCCAGGAGGCGGAGACGGTCGGGTCTATGTCGGCGACGGAGAGGCGGAGAAACTCCCGCCGGGTATAGCCGGAGACGAGGCAGGTGGTTTCGTTGACATCCAGGAACCTGCCCGAGTGGGGATCGATGACAGACGCGCAGCCACGCGTCTGGGCGCAGAGCCGATGGAGGGCCCGAGACTCCCGCTCCCGGCCGCGATCACCCTCCGCCGACACCTCTGCGGGAGCGCATCCGTGACCTTCAATTGCCCCGACCAATCGGCGGAGCGGCATTGGAGCATCCCTCTGCAAGCCCAGTCCGATACGTCCCGTCGAGGGCACGAACGATCCCTTCGCCTCTCCGGTTCCTGGCCCCGGGTGCACCGGTCGCCCTTCACGAAAAACCTATAGAAGAGCACTCGACAGCAAAATGCTTCTCACTCTCAATTAAAGCAAATAGTCATGCCTCCTAAAAGCAAATTATTCATGCCTCCGGGGGAACCGCCATTGGGGCATTCCACCAGTTATTGACTCATTCCCACAGGGGGGATGCGCGGGATGGAAAGCGGTACGGGGCGCGGACGGCGGGGGGGGCGTCCTGCAGCGCGAGGGAGGTGGGGGGATGACGCGGAAGCAGGCGATGAACGGCACGACGTGGAACAGGGTCGCATCGAACGGGCGTTCAGGATGTTCCAGGACCGGCTGGTGAAGGAGATGAGGCTGCGCGGCGTCTCGGACGATCGAGGAGGCGAACAGGTTCCTCGACTGGTATCTGCCCCGGTACAACAAGAGGTTCAGCGTCGCTCCGCAAGAGGCGGCGGACCTTCACAAGCCCGTCCCCGCGGATGTCGATCTTTGGAGCGTCCTGTCGGTGAAGACGGTCCGCGCGCTCCGCAACGACTTCACCATCGCCCACGACCGGAAGCTGTATCAGATACAGGATCGCGTGCGCGCCAGGACGCGTACAGTCGAGGAGCGGCTCGACGGCTCGATGGCGATCACGCACAGGAGGCGGGCGCTGAGGTTCAGGGAGATTGCCGCAAGGCCGGAACGGACGAGACAACCTGCGGCCGGATCGTCGAAGCCGGCGCAGGCGCACGTTCCTCCCGCGGATCATCCATGGCGCGGACATATGCTGCCCGGCGGCTGGCGTGTGGCCTCATCGCGCCGGGATGGCGCATCCCGGGACAATACGGCCGGGCAGAGACGAGCGAAGAACGGAGCGGACCGACAAGTTTTTCGGTTCGGCCCCCTAGGGGGCCAAGGGAAGATGCACTCTCCACGGAGTGAATCTCAAAACCGGACATTTTAACTTTGCTAGAAATAGGACATTTTAGCTTTGCTATTACAACGGCGACGTTTGTGCTTGCCGGCGCGTGCGCGCTTTACTAAAATCCGCTTCTTTACCGGCGACCGCGGGGCGTGTGCCCCCCCCGATTGAAAGGGGAGCTTCTCATGTCGTTCGACAGGAAGATCGATTCGACGCTTCGGGCGAAGCTCGGGGCCGCCGACTACAACCGGCTCGCGGCGATTTCCAACACCCGCCTCCATCGCTTCGTGGCGGATGCGATAGCCCTGTGCGATCCGGAAACCGTCGTCGTGCCGGACGACTCCTCCGCCAGCCTCGCGCAGACGAGGCGCAGGGCGGTCGAGGCGGGCGAGGAGACCCCGCTCGCGGTTGACGGGCACACCGTGCATTTCGACGGGATGCAGGATCAGGGGCGCGACCGGGAGGCCACGAGGTACCTCGTGCCCCCGGGCGATGTCCTCTCGCCCTCCCTCAAACAGATCGGGCGCGAGGAGGGGCTCGCGGAGGTGAATGATCTCCTCCGCGGGGCGATGCGCGGGCGCGCGATGATCGTCCGGTTCCTCTCGCTCGGGCCCTCCGGCTCGGCGTTCGGCATCCCATGCGTCGAGATCACCGACTCATGGTATGTCTCCCACTCGCTTGACCTGCTCTACCGCCAGGGGTACGAGCAGTTCAAGCGGCTCGGCGCGAAGGCGGAGTTCTTCGCGACGCTCCACTCCGCGGGGAGATTGGATGAGAGGATGGTCAGCGCGGAGCCGGCGAAGAAGCGCATCTACATCGACTACTCGACCGACACCGTCTACAGCGTCAACACGCAATATGCCGGGAACACCGTCGGCCTCAAGAAGCTCGCCCTCCGGCTCGCCGTCCGCCGGGCGGATCGCGAGGGGTGGCTCGCCGAGCATATGCTGCTGATGGGCGTCCGCGGGCCCGGGGGGAGGAAGACGTACCTGGCGGGGGCGTTTCCCAGCGCCTGCGGGAAGACCTCGACGGCGATGCTCCCCGGGGAGACGATCCTGGGGGACGACATCGCGTACTTCCGCGCGATCAGGGGTGTGTGTCGGGCGGTCAACGCCGAATCGGGCATCTTCGGCATCATCCAGAACGTCACCGCGAAGGACGATCCGGCGATCTGGGAGGTGCTCACGAAGCCCGGGGAGGTCATCTTCTCCAATGTCCTCGTCAACGGCGGCACGCCGTACTGGCTCGGGATGGGTCGGGAGATCCCGAATGAGGGCGTCAATTATTCCGGCCCCTGGCGCAGGGGGACGCGGGACGCCGCCGGCGCGGAGATCCCCCCCGCCCACAAGAACGCCCGCTACGCCGTGGCGCTCAGGGCGCTCTCGAACTGCGATGCCGCCCTCGACGACCCGGCGGGCGTCGAACTGCGCGGAATCATGTACGGGGGGCGCGACGCGAAATCGTACGTCCCGGTCCAGCAGGGATTCGACTGGGAGCACGGTATCGTCGCATACGGAGCGGCGCTTGAGACCGAGACGACGTTCGCCATCATCGGGCAGGAGGGTATCTCCGAGATCAACCTGATGAGCATCCAGGACTTCGTATCCATACCGCTCGGCCGGTACGTGCGCAACAACCTCGAGTTCGGGAAGAAGCTGACGCGGCCGCCCGCCGTCTTCGGCGTGAACTACTTCCTGCGCGACCGGGAGGGGCGGTTCACCAACGGGGTTCGCGACAAGCGCGTCTGGGTGAAGTGGATGGAACTGCGGGTGCACGGGGAGGCGGACGCGCTGCGCACGCCCACCGGGTGGATCCCCTGCCTCTCGGACCTCCAGCGGCTGTTCCCCTCCGTGACCGGCCAAGAGTACACCGCCGAAGCGTACCGGGCGCAGTTCACCCTGCGTGTGCCGGAGAACCTCGCCAAGATGGACCGGGTCGAGAGGTTCTACCGGGAGCACGTCGCGGACACGCCGCCGGAGGTGTACCGCGTCCTCGCGGGGCAGCGGGAGCGTCTGCTCGAGGCGCAGGAGCGTTTCGGCGACTACATCAGCCCCGAGGCGTGGCGGTAGCGCGTGGGGGTGGGGTCAGCAGCAGGTGGGGTCAGCGGGTGGGGTCAGGCCCTTATTTATTAGTTTAGCTGCGCTAAACTAATAAATAAGGGCCTGACCCCATGCTGTTTCTAAACTAATAAATAAGGACCTGACCCCACTGACCCCACGCTGTTTCGCCGCGTGGATCTCGGCAACCGAATCGGTGCCTTTTCTGCGTGCTGCGGCTCCCTTCCCTTCCGCCCTACTGCACGATCACGTTCTGCACGCTCGCGTACCCCTCGATCGGCATGAGCGGGTCGAGGTTCGCCGGGCAGAGCTCGACGACTATCGTGTACTCCCCCGCGATGCCGGGCGGGATCGTCAGGTTCAGCAGTGGCCCCGTGTACACGGCGGGGAGGCCCGGGATGTCCTGGACGAGCGGCTCGGTGCCCTCCCTGAGCGCCGTCGGGTTGCCGAAGGTGAACGACCACGCCGAGGCGCCGGGGCCGAAGATGCAGCCCCACGCGTCGAATGCCTGCGCGAGCGGCTGCACCTCCACGTCCACAGTGAAGACGTCCCCGGCCGCGAGCGAGGTGCCGCTGAGCGTCACGACGAGGCCCTGCGGGACGGGCGGGGCGACGACGTAGCGCTCGGAGGTGGTGAGGGCGTTGTTGTCATTCCACCGCCGCCCCCCGAAGACCCACATCTCCCCGCCGTCGGTCGCCGGCACGAACGCGGCCGCGTGATCGCGCCGCGCCTCGACGAGGGACGGGAAGGTGGACCAGCTGTTGTCGGTGATCCGGTAGACGAAGCAGTTCGCCCACTCCGAAGGGAACTGCCCGCCCCCCGCGACGACGATCCGCCCGGCGAGCGGGTGCACGGCGTCCGGAGAGAAGCCGAACGCGCGCCCCTCGCATACGGCGGTCGGGAGATCGCGCACCGACGCGTCGTCCCAGCCCGCGGCAACGTTCGATAGGTTGAGGCGTTCGCATCTCGATGACGCCGTCAGGACCTTCGGCACGCCTGTGTAGCGCGCCCCTCCGATCGCGTACGCATAGCCGTTCACCACGGCGGTTTGTATGAACCCCCGCGCCTGGGAGAGGTTCACGCCTGGCTCCGACCAGCGGTTACCGGGCGCGAGCGAGGGGTCGAAGACGTAGGTCGACGAGAACTCCGACTGGTCGGTGGAGCGCGTCCCGCCGAAGACGTAGAGCTTGTTCCCGTGCGCGACCACCCCCCCGGGAATGCGCTGCACGGCGGGCCAATCGTCAGCTGGGAGACTCACGGCGGTGTTGGTCGCGGGGTAGTATACCTGCACCGCGTGCGTGTAGGAAGCGTCGCCGAGCCGGCCGCCGACGAGGTAGATCCCCTTGCCGGTCGAGTCCTCGAGGATGTTGAGCGTGTAGTTCGAGACGGGGAAGGGGAGATTGGCGCCGGTGTCCGCGTAAACGCCGGTGTCGGGGTCAAAACTCCAGACGGAACCGTCGGTCGAAGCGTCGGCGAGGCGCCCGCCCAGGAAATAGACGAGGCCCGTGTCGGGGAAATAGATCCCGTCGAACCGCTTGAAGGCGAACGACGTGTCGGGTCCGTAGTCCCACCGCTGGGCGGCGGCGGGTGCCGCGAGGGCGGCGGCAAACGCGACGGCCAGGGCGACGAGGAAGAGACGCGTGCTCATGGGTGCCTCCCGTGGTTGGCCGGGGCGAACCGCTCCCTCCCCGGCACCTGCCTTTCGCGCGCAGGTACGTTCCGCTCCGCCCGGAAAACGCGGGCGGCCCTTCCCGATCTCCCGAGTCGCGCCGCGTCCGTCGTGGATCCCGAGCCCGGCCTCGCGCTCCTACGGTCGCTTCCGCCGTCAACGGGGCACGAAGACAACGAAATGGCGTTTCGAAATCGCACGAAGACGTGCCGGCGCGGGCGGCGCTACTGCTCTATCCCCTTCCGCGCCTTCACCCCTTTCCGGTAGTAGTGCTTTACCTCGCGCATCTCGGTGACGAGATCCGCCCGCTTCTTTAATGACGGGTGCGCACCGCGGCCCGTGATGACGAGCTCGACGCGGGTCGGCTTGAGGTCGGCGAGGCGGAGAAGCGCCGAGACGGGAAAGAGACCGATCCGCGCCGCGACCGCCGCCTCGTCGAGCACGACGAGGTCGTATGTGCCGGAGGCGATCGCCTTCTCGGCTGCCTTCAGCCCGCGATGCGCGGCGGCGACGTCCGCCAGGGACGGCTTCCCCCGCACGAAGCACGCCCGCCCGAACTTCTTCACGGTGACCGCGGGGCGGAGAAGGGCGAGTGCCCGGTCCTCGGAGTACGCGCGCCCCTTCATGAAGCAGGCGATGAAGACGCGCATCCCCGCGCCAGCCGCGCGCAGGGCGAGGCCGAGGGCGGCGGTGGTCTTCCCCTTGCCGTTCCCCGTGTAGAGCTGGATGTACCCTCTCATGCGGCATTCCTCAGCGGGAGCAGTGTAACACATTCGCCCCATAGTCCAGAGATAGCCCAGACGCAATAGATATCATCTTGGCGTTCAATAAGATATATCCCAAAATTTTGGCAAGAAATTGCCCGGCGTTGCGGGGCGGACCCTTGCCGGAATATTTGGAATACATCATTTTGCGCCAGAGCAGGTTGCCCAGTACGTCTGCGTGGGGTATCTGACTGTCACGTTCTCCGAGTCCACGTACCCGGGGATCGCGTCCCCGGCGCCCAAGGGCCTGATTCCCGCGGGGACGAGGCCGACGATGACCTGGTACGTCCCCGCAGCGCCCGAGGGGATGGCGGGCATGTCGAGGAGCCGCCCCGTGTGGCGCACGTTGCCCATGCACATCGGCCACGGGGTGTCGGCGAGCTGGCCGTGCGCCCACGACGCCGCGATCACGATGCACAGGATGCGTCTCATCCCTATGCTCTTCCTTTTGCGCGCGCACCGTCCGGCCCGCATTCCACCCGGAGGGAATGCAGGCGGCACCGATCCCCGCGAGGGGCTGTGCGCGGGCTTCGACGGATGGCCCTCGCGGAATCGAGAATACTCGCGCTAACCGCGCTGCGCATATGCATGCACATCTTGAAGTCTGCCCCTTGTGCCGTATCCCTGTCAATCACCTGCGGGGGGAGATTTTTAGGGCCCTTTGGGCCACTCGACCTGATACGGCCGGCCGGGGAAATCGCCGCCTGCGCAATTCCCATCGCATTGCGCTGAAGATTGTTAAGGTATATCCGCACGCGAATCTCGCCGCAAACGCCTCTCACCGCGAGGGGTAGGTTTGAGGTTTTGCCTCAAACCGGCCGAAATCGCCGCGTCTCGATGATGCAGTAGATCTCGTTTGATGCCCGGACGTGACCGACCATCGTTCCGCCGACGACGGCGAGCGTCGCGGAGCCGTCCTCGGATTTCGGTATCCGTCCGGATCAGACGACCCCGCCGGAAGCGGCGAACCCGCTCTGATCGACGACGGCGAGCAGCGAGATCTCATCGAAGAGATTGAGTTCGAGAAATTGCGGCGTGGACAACGGGTTGCGGAACGGGGAGAGGTCGGGGACGACCGCGCGCGCGGGACAACGCGCTTCCCCCCTTCCCCGGCCTGTGCTATGGTAGACACGTTTTCGGATGGGATCAAGCCGCCGCCGCGCGCGAGATGCCGATGAAAGCCCCGGATTCCCCGACCTGCTGCATACGCGCGCTCGTATCCGTTTGCGCGACAACGCTCCTCTGCGTTCCCGCCTCCGCCCGCCCGGGGGATACCGTCAGGGACATCCTCTTCGCCCGGGGCATCGCCGCGTACGATGCGGGCCGCTACGACGAGGCGGCGCGGGCGTTTCGCGAGATTCTCAGCTCCGCCCCAACCGACGCGGAGTCGCGCCGCGCCCTCGCCCTCTCCCTCTCGGGCGCGGGGGATTTCGGGGAGGGCGTGCGCCTTCTCCGGGAGCTTCACCGCGAGCGGCCGGACGATTTCGAGACGGGGGCCGAGCTGTGCCTCGCCCTCGCCCTCGCCGGAGATTTCGGCGAGACGGAGGATCTCCTGCGCGGCCTCGACGCGCGGGCCGGCGACGGCGCGCGCCGGGCGGAAATCTCCTTCCTCCGGGGGGTGCTCGCCGGCGAACGGGGAAACCACGCCGAGGCGCTGACGCTCCTCGCGGACGCGGCGGCCTCGGATGCGGCGGCCGCGTCCCGCGCCCGCTACTACCGCGGCGTGTACCTCGCGCGCTCTGGCGACCGGGATGCGGCGCGACGCGAACTGGCGATGCTCGGCGAACGCGCGCCCACGGCGGCGATCGGGAGAATGGCGGGGAGGGACGCGGACCTTCTCGCCCGTCCGCCGGATGAGAAACAGTGGGGCGGCAAGGTCACCGCGCGCTACGAGTACGACGACAACGTGATGCTCGCCCCCGACAACGAGCAGCTCCTCGGCGTCTCGGGGAGCGGCGACTGGCGCTTCCTGACGACGTTCGAACTCGACGCCCCCGCGCTCGCCCGGGGTCCGTTCGAGCTCGACACCCGTTACGCGTTCGTCCAGTCGGTGCACAACCGGCTCGGCGACTTCAACCTCCATGGCCACGTCGGGGACGCGTGGGTCAGGTACCGCGGGTCCCGGGCCACGCCGTTCCTGGGCTACGAGTACGCCTACTACCTCCTCGACGACTGCAGGCAGAGCTATCTCCGCGGCAACCGCCTGTTCGGGGGACTCGACATCCCCGTTGCCTCGCGCGCCTTCTACCGCCTGACGTACACCTGCAGTCTTGACGACTACATGCTCCCGTACGGCCCCTCCGAGGACGACTGGGACACCGAGCCGGCCAACGCCGTCTCCCTCGAGCAGTACCTTTTCCTGGGGAGGGAGCGGAAGGCGTTCTGGCGGACGGCGCTCCGCTACGACCACAACAACGCCCGCGGCGACAACTTCTACTACCACGGCGGGGCGCTCGCCGGGGAGCTCTACGTCCCGCTCGGGCGCGGCTTCGCGGCGGATCTCGAGGCCGGGTACCTCGTGTACGACTACACGCGGAACGCGGACAACCGGGCCGACCAGCGGCTCGATCTGAACGCCGACCTCCGGAAGAACCTTTTCGGGGACACCGATCTTGTCTTCAGCTACGCCTTTATCCGGAACATGTCGAACGTGTCGCTGTACCAGTTCAGCCGGAACATCTACTCGCTGATATTGGAGACGCGGTTCTGATCCCGCGCGTCGCGCGGGGGCCGCCTGTGGTACAATGCGGAGAGACGGTACCGATAGCCCGGAGAAGACCCGTATGCGCACGATGGCGAGGGTGGTGTGCATCCTGGCGGTGGCCTGCGCCGCGCGGGCGCATGCCGCCGAGGGCGGGTGCGGCACGGTGGTGGCGATCAGCGGGGAGGTTCTGGCGACGCCGCCCGGGACGTTCCTTAGGATCGGCGACACCGTACAGGAGGGGACGGTCGTCGAGACGGGACCCGGCGCGGCGGTGAAGCTCGTCTTCGACCGGGCGCTGCTGAGCATCGGCGGGGGCACGAGGATGGAGCTCTCGAGATACTACTTCGCGGATGAGAAGGGGGTGCTCGAGACGCTCATCCGGCTCGTGAGGGGGATCATCCGTACGCAGATCGGGCCGGGACTCGGACCCGAGTCGTCGTTCCAGATCGCCACCTGGAACACCATCGCCGGCGTGAAGGGGACCGATTTCTCCGTCGAGGCCGAGGAGGGGACGTTCAGCGCCTGCTACGTCTTCGAGGGCGAGGTCGAGCTCGTCTGCTCCTCCGGCGACCGGCGCATCCTTTCGGCGGGCGAGATGGGGCGCGTGGAGGGGGCCGGCGGCGCGATCACGGCGAAACCGATTTCCCCGGGCCTGCAGGCCCAGAAGCAGGTGACGCTGCGCGAGGCGCCGCGGAGCGGGGCGCTCTCCGGGGGCGCCCGCGCGAAGGCCCTTGCGGCGTCGGCGGCGCCCGGCTCCTTGGCGGCGCCGCCCGCGGGAATCGCGCAGAACCCGCAGGTGAACGTCGTCGGGAACCAGCCGATCAATCCGAAGAATCTTTCGGTGCCCGCCGTGCCGGGCCAGGCGCCCCCCGTTCCGCGCCCGCCCGCTCCGCCGGGGCCGCCGGGGCCGTCCGTGCCGCCGGAACGGCCGGAAGGGCTCCCGTTCTAGCGATGAGACGGGCGCTTGCGTTCCGCTGCGTCACGATCGCCCTCGCCGTCTCCGCCGTGTTCATCGCGCTCCTCGCGGTGCGGACCCCCTTCCTCGAACAGCTCAATCTGCGCCTTCTCGACATCAAGTTCCGCCTCCGCGGCACGTCGCCCTCCGGCGGCGGCGTCGTGCTCGTGGTCGTCGACAGCGAGAGCCTCGCGAGGGTCGGGAGGTGGCCCTGGCCCCGCACGGTTCTCGCGCGCCTCGTCCGGGAGATCTTTCGCTGTACCCCGCGGGCGGTCGGGCTCGACATCATCTTCGCGGGGAACCCGCCGGGCGGCAGCCCGCGCGACCCGTCGGAGGATCGGGAGCTCGTCGACGCGCTCGGGCGGCCGGGCGGGGTGGTGCTCTCCACGCACTTCGCCTTGTCCCGCGAGGAGGGGGGGTTCCAGCCGCAGCGCGACTTCGAATCGGTGCTGGAGACGATTCGGAGCGGGAGGATCGAAAGCGTCCTGCAGACGGGAATCCCGACGGACCAGTCGTTCGTCCTGCAGGCCTACGGGGCGGAGGCAAGCGGGCCGGAATTCCAGGCGGCCGCGGGGAGGAGCGGGTTCTACAACGCGCTCGCGCACGCCGACGGCTCCATCCGGCAGATCCCGCTCGTGATCCGCGCGCAGGGCGACTACTACCAGAGCTTCGCGGTCGCCGTCCTCAAGGCGGCCGTCGGGGAGGGGGTCACGCAGCTCGTCATGGACGGTCCCGCCGTGCGCGAGCTCAAGGTGGGGCCGGTCCGCATCCCCTGCGACGAGCAGGGGCTCTACCTCGTGAACTACTACACCGCGCGGAAAGGTTTTCCCGTGATCCCCGCCTGGAGGATCCTGGCAGGGGAGTTCGAGCCGGAGGAGCTCGAGGGGAAGATCGCCCTCGTGGGCGGAACCGCCCCCGGGAGCTTCGAGCTCAGGGTGAGCCCGTTCAACCCGGTCACCGCGAGCATCGACATCCAGGCCACGATCGTGGACAACGCCCTGACGGGGCGTTTCATCGGCCAGAGGATATTCGGCCCGTCGCTCACCGCGGCGGTCCTCGTGGCCTTCACCCTCCTCGCGGGCATCGCGGTGCCGTTCGCGCGGAAACCGTGGCAGGAGGCCTGCGCGGCGTCGTTGCTGCTGGGCGCCTACCTCGCGTGCGACTACCTCTGCTTCGTCCGTCTCCATCGAAACCTCTCCACCTTCTACCCCCTCGCCTCGATCCTCTCCGCTTCGCTCGCGGCGGGGCGCTACCTGTCCCGCGCGAGGGAGCGGTGGCACGAGCTCCAGAGGAGGACGGCCCTGGACCTGAGCGAGGTGTTGAACCGGATGGGAGACCCACGGGGACTCCCGGACAAGATCGTGGCGGCGTTCGTCGAGATCACGGGGGCGTCCCGGGGGCTGCTCGCGGCGCCGTCGGGGGACGGGCACGCCGTGGAGGCCGCGCGGGGGATCGATCGCCGGATCTGGGAGGGGGACGGGTTCGGGGAGGCGCGGAAGGCGATCGCGCGGGCCCTCCGGGACGGGCCGATTTCGATCGAGACGAGCCCCCGCGGCGGTGTCCGCTGGAGCGTCTGCGTGCCGCTCGCGGGCAAGGGGAGCCCGCGCGGCGCGGTGTACCTCGACGGCGTTTCGTCGCCGCCGCCGTTCGGGTTCGACGCGGGCGTGCTCGCCACCTTCGCCAATCAGGCCGCCATCGCGCTGGAGAATGCCGCCCTGTACGCGCGGCTTCGGGAGGAGGAGGAGACGCTGCGGCGTGAGAACCTGTACCTCAGGAAGGAGATCGAGGCCGCGCCGCGCCCGGCCTATATGATCGGCAACAGCGCCTCGATACGCCGGGTCTACGCGCTGATCCACAAGGCCGCCGAGTCGTCCATCTCGGTCCTCATCCAGGGGGAGACCGGGACCGGCAAGGAGCTGATCGCGCGCGCGATCCACTTCACCGGCGCGCGCAAGGACGCGATCTTCGTCGCGCAGAACTGCGGCGCGCTCCCCGCGTCGCTCCTCGAGAGCGAGCTCTTCGGCCACGTCAAGGGCGCGTTCACCGGCGCCGTGCGGGACAAGAAGGGGCTCTTCGAGGCCGCCGACGGGGGGACAATCTTCCTCGACGAGGTGGGCGACATGCCCGCGGAGCTGCAGGTCAAGCTCCTGCGGGTGCTCCAGGAGGGGGTCATCCGGCCGGTCGGGGGGGTGGGGGAGAGACGGGTCGACCTGCGGGTCGTCTCCGCAACGAACAAGGACCTCGCCGCGGAGGTTAAGGAGGGCCGGTTCCGCGAGGACCTCTACTACCGCCTCAACGCCTTCACCATCCACGCCCCCCCGCTGCGGGAGCGCGCGGACGACATCCCCGCCCTCGTGGCGCACTTCATCGCGCAGGCGACCGCGCGGCTCGGCAAGAAGGTCGCCGGGATAAGCCGGGAGGCGATGGAGCGGCTCGCGGCGTACCCGTTCCCCGGCAACGTGCGGGAGCTCGAGAACGAGATCGAGAAGGGCGTGCTTCTCATCCCCGAGGGGGGGATGATCGACACGGACGCGCTCTCCGAGAAGTTCTCCGCCGCGCGCCCCGCGGGCGCCGCGCCGGCGTTCTCGCCGGAGCAGATGCGCTTCGACCAGGCGGTCGCCGCGGTGCAGCGGGAGTGGATCGCGCACGCCTTGAAGAAGCACGGCGGCAACAAGACGAAGGCCGCCGAGGAGCTCGGAATGGACCGCAAGACGCTCAACGCCATGATCGAGCGGCTCGGCCTGTAGCGCCTTCTCTCCGCGCCGGGTCCTTCCGGCGTTTTCGTCCCCTATCGTTGTCTGCTCGTCCCGTCTCCGGGTATCCCGTCCCAGTCTTTGTGCGGAGATATTCCCCGCCCTTTCCGGGAAAAATTACCCGCCGGCGCCATTTTGTCATCTGCGTGTCGCTGGAAGTCACTCAAGGCGGTCAGCGCAACCTGCTGCACTTGAATGTGTAAGGCGAGTATTTCCTTTTCTTTGCGGAGACTGTTCCTTATGGCATCCGAATTGCATGTGTCTACCCGTGGCCCGAAAAGAGAATCCCTCTTTCACGAGACCGCAGCACGATCTGAACGGACGGGCTGAAGAAGCGAACGCGGCATGGACGGCGCTCTTTTGGCGGATGCCGAAAAGGATCGTCGTGGCGCATGCAGCCGCAAGGGAGGAGTCGATGGGTCGGATACGGATCTCTGTCGTCGTGGCGGCGTGCGCGGTATGCGCCGCGATGTCCTTCGGAATCTCCGAGGCCCAAAATCTCGAGATCTACTGCGTCGCAGTGGGCCTCGACGTCAGCGGTACCTGGCACCAGGGGGATTCGACGCTGGTGATATCGCCGGCCGGGAAACGCGTCCTCATCGACGGAGGACTGGGGGGGAGCGGGGGATCGGACTCGGTGCTCGCCTTGTTCAATCGGATCAGCCTGGGCGGTCTGGACTACATGGTCGCCACGCACTGGGACATGGATCACTCTCAGGGGCTCGACAACATCGCCACGCACAACTCGAATCAGTACATGCCGACCATCGCGGTGTACGATCTGGGAGACAGCGGCGGCGGAACGACGTACGACAACGTATTCGGCGCGTTGAGGAGTACCCCTGCCGCGGGGTCGTTCATAAACCTGGGCGGTGGATGCACGATGCGTTTCGTGACCGTCGACGGCCAGATCGAGGGCGGCGATTACCTGGATCCCGGCACTGACGCGAACGCAAGATCCATCGGTGTGCTGATCAGCTACGGGGGATTCGACTACCTCTCGCTGGGGGATCTGCCTTCCGAATGGGAGGATCTGCTCGGCGAGTATCTCGCCGCCCAGGGATGGGGGATAGATATCCTGCACGTGAGTCACCACGGTGCCAACACCTGTTCCAGCCACGACTTCCTGGCGCGGATCCTTCCCGAATTCGGGGTGATCTCCTGCGGGAACAACAACAAATACGGGCACCCCCACCAGTACGCGATCAATCGTCTGAACGGACTGACGAACAGCGGGCTGGGGGTCTTCTGGCCCCCGTACGCCCCGATGACGAAGATCTACGCCCTCGAGGATGGCGATCCGGGCGCCGGGACCGCCTCGAACGTCACTGTCGTGGGCGCCGGGCACGACACGGATCCGACGCTGCAGGGCAGCCTCAAGATCACGGTGTCTAATCCGGGCTGCTCGTATCTGTTCACGAACGAGGGGCCCAATACATTCCAGGTACAGGACGGCCCCTATCCCGTGGACGACGACTTCGGCGGCTGCCCCCCGGTTCCCACTCCCACACCCTCGCCGGCGCCCTGCACGGTGCTGGCCGAGGAGCAGTTCGAAGGCGCCTGGCCGCCCAGCGGAGGATGGCAGGCGGGAAATACCACGTTGAGCTCCTCCATCTCCCATAGCGGTTCGCGCAGCGTCCTGATCAACGGGAACACCGAGTTCCTGATCACCCCGTATCTCGACGATCCGGGCATGCTGGTCTACTGGATCCGCTCGGCTGCCGGGCTCACCAACTTCAATGTGGAGTACTCCAAGACCGGATTGTCCGGGTCGTGGATCCCGCTGCCCGGTTCCCCGACGACGACCAATTATTTCGGCGCCTTCGCGCAGGAGACGTTCAACCTCTCCGGCTATCCCGACTGCTTCGTCAAATTTTCCCGGGCCGACAGCAAAACATACTACCTGGACGATCTGATGGTGACCTGTGTCCAGGCATTCACGTCCACGCCCACCATCACCCTCACGCCGACGATCACGCCGACGCCGACGATCACGCCGACGCCCACCGGAACACCCGCTCCGGGAGGCGCGGGGGTGGTCATCAATCAGGTATGTCCGTTCTCCTCGCAGGGCGAGTACGTGGAACTCTACAACAACGGGGGCACGGCGGTGAACCTCGACGGCTGGACGCTTAACGTGTATACGAACGATTATACGTTCGGCGTTTCCGACGTGATCCAGGCGCAAGGGTACTTCCTGATAGCCGATAGCGATCCTGTCGCCGGTGTTACCCCGGACGCCCTCTGCGGCATCAATATCACCGACAACGGCGCGTCCAGCTACGTACAGCTTCTGGACGCATCCGGGACGACGATGGACACGGTGGGATGGGCGTCCGCGTCACTCTACGAGGGGACAATCCTCGGCACCCTCGGGAGCGGCAAGGCATGGGCGCGGACGACGGACGGCGTGGATACGGACGACAATCTAAACGACTTCACGCAGATCGTTCCGTATCCGAACAACAGCGCGAGCAGTTCCTCCACCGCGACGCCCACGGAGACGCCGACTCAAACGCCCACCATCACGCCCACACCCACGGAAACGCCGACTCAAACGCCCACGATAACCCCGACGCCTACGGAGACACCTACAGAAACGCCCACGATAACCCCGACGCCCACGGAAACGCCGACTCAAACGCCCACGATAACCCCGACACCCACCCGGACGCCGACGCCGACCCCCACGCCGGTTTTGTGCACGTGCGAAAGCTTCGAAACGGGCTTCCCGCCGTCGGGATGGGCGGAGTCCCACTGTGTCTTGACCCATGCGTACGCGTCCGACGGCTCATGCAGCGTCCTCCTCGAAAAAGGGGCCATCCTGATCACCGACCCGGTTGCCTCGGGGAGTTCCATTACGTTCCGACTGTTCGCGAAGGCATTGCCGTACGATACGGCGGCCTGCAAATTCATCGTCGAATATTCGCCTTCCTCCAGCGGACCGTGGACCGCGTTCCCCGGATCGCCGGTTACCGGGTCGTGCCTCAGCGGATTCATAAAGGTGGCCGGGACGCTTCCGAGCACGCCGGGGTCCGTGTACGTACGCTTCCGGCCCGGCAACAAAAAGTCGTACTATCTCGACCTGGTATGCGTGAGCGGCGATCCCTGGCCGGGCAAGGACCATGTCGGCAAGCCCCTCGCGGTGGTCCATCGCGTCCATTTCTCGGTGACGCCCACTCCGGCCGCGAAGAGAGCGGTCGTGCGTGCAATAGGCGCTTCGCTGAAGTAGGTCAGGACGGGGGAGATCAGCGTCGGCCGAAAGAAGCTCAAAGACAATGGTCGGCGGGCGAGGGAATGTAGAGGCGCCCTCCTCCCGCATCCGCGGCGGTGCGAGAGGAGACGGACGCTGGTCTTCGCCGAAGGATGCGGGATTGAGGCAGGAGCCTCTCGCGAAAGATCGACACGATACGCGAGGAGCGTAGTGGGCTCACAAGGCATGAGTGTTTCTGTGTTTCATGGGGGCGGAGCCGCGTGCTCCGAGAGGTGGCAACGGACAGTGATGCATGAAAGGGAGGCCGGCACGATGACAACCGGATCAGGACGGAGAACGCGGAGCTGTTTCGCGCACCTGCTCGGGGGCATAGCGATCATTGCGCTGCTCATACTGTCCACTGGAAACGCATCCGCCGCTGACGGTGAGTTGGTTTGGGCAAAGCGCGCCGGCGGGACGAGTGGGGATCGATGCTATGGCATCAGTTCTTTTTCAGACGGTTCAAGCGTCGTGACGGGATCTATCATTGGCACCGCTGTATTCGGGGCGGGTGAGGCAAACGAGACGACGCTCATCTCGGCTGGTTCTATCGACATATTTAGTGCGAGATACAACGCGAATGGGACGCTTGACTGGGCGAAGCGCGCCGGCGGGACGGGTCAAGATTACGGCACCGGCATCAGTACCTTATCAGATGGTTCAAGCGTCGTGACAGGGTATTTCAACGGCACCGCCGTATTCGGCGCGGGTGAGCCGGACGAGACGACGCTCGTCTCGGCTGGTTCTTGCGACATATTTGTTGCGAGATACAACGCGAATGGGACGCTTGCCTGGGCGACGCGCGCCGGCGGGACGGATACCGATCAAGGCTACGGCATCAGTGCCTTTCCTAACGGGACAAGCGTCGTAACGGGGAGGTTCAAAGGCACCGCCGTGTTCGGTGTGGGTGAGCCGAATGAAACGACGCTTGTCGCGGCTGGTTATTACGACTACGACATATTGATCGCGAGATACAACTCTGACGGGACGCTTGATTGGGCGACGCGCGCCAGCGGGACGCAAGAGGAAGGCCTTGGCATCAGTTCCTTTCCCGACGGGACAAGCGTCGTGACGGGGTGGTTCGCTGATACTGTTGTATTCGGCGCGGGGGAGCTGAATGAGACGACGCTCGTTTCGGCAGGAGCGGGCGACATATTTGTCGCGAGGTACAACACTGATGGGACGCTTGACTGGGCGACGCGCGTTGGTGGGGCGTACCATGATCTCGGCAGAGGCATCAGTACCTTTGCCGACGGTACAAGCGTCGTGACGGGGGATTTCAGGGACACTGCCGTATTTGGCGCGGGTGAGCCGAACGAGACGACGCTCGTCGCGATTAAGAGTGACATCTTCATCGCGAAGTACAACTCTGACGGGACGCTTGCTTGGGCGAAACGCGCCGGAGGGAAGGGTTGGGATCAGGGCTGGAGCATTAGTGCCTTTTTCGATGGGACAAGCGTTGTGACGGGGCCTTTCAGGGGCCTCGTCATATTCGGCGCGGGGGAGCTGAACGAGACGACGCTCGTTTCGGCTGGTTCGATGGACATCTTCATCGTTAAGTACAACGCCGATGGGACGCTTGCCTGGGCGACGCGCGCCGGTGGGACGAAGTGGGATCATGGCTGGGACATCAGTTCCTTTCCCGACGGTACAAGCGTTGTGACGGGATATATCGAAGGTACCGCCGTATTCGGCTCCGGCGAGCCGAACGAGACGACGCTCATCTCGGCTGGTTACGATGATATATTTGTTGCGAAGTACGGAGGGCCGTCGACGCCCACTCCCTGGCCGGCGGTTGTCGTGGGGACGGTTGCATCGAAGCGGACCCCGACGCCGACCCCGACGCCGACGCGCACCCCCTGGCCGACGGTTGCCGTGGGGACGGTTGGATCGAAGCGGACCTCGACGCCGACCCCGTCCCCGACTCCCACGCAGACGAGAACGCCAACGCCAAGGCCGACTTCTCCCCCCTACAAGACGCCGACTCCTACGCAGGCAAAGGGCAAAGTCGGTCTCCGCTAAAGGGTGCGGGATTGAGGCAGGGGCCTCTCTCTAAAGATCGACACGATACGCGGGGAGTAGCGGCCGGAGCTCGGAGTGGGGCCGGGAATCGATGTTCGTGCGGCCGCCGAAGGGCGCTCCCATCGCGAAGCCGACGCCTGGGGGGGCGACTTCAACCCGCTGATGGATGGAATTTGCGGCTACACACGGCGCGGGGGCGGCGACAGAAGGAGGAAAAGATGGAAACAGCGGGGACGAGCATGAAGACCTCTGCGTTAATTTGGATGGCGGGCGCGATCTTCTTCTCCGCCTCATATTGCTCGGCTGACTTCATTCAGGCGCAAGGCACCGGCTTAAATCCAAATTCCTGGGTGTACCAAGCCTGGGGTGATTTCGACAATGACGGCCTCTTGGATATCCTTGAACATGGGAGTCTTGTGCCTCCTTTGGGTCCATGGCAGCATTACCAAACTCTGTACCGTAATGAGGGTAATGAACATTTCCTCGAAGTTCCATTTCCCGTGGGCGGTACCTCCGCCTTTTCGGTTAACTTTCCATACGCGACGGATAATCTGTGGGTGGATGACAACAGGGACGGGAACCTGGACATCGTAGCGCGCAAGTATACATATCTGAACAACGGCAACGGTGTATTTACCAAAAGCAGCAACGCCTTCCCCACCTTAATCAGTTTCATCTCATGGGGAGATTACGATAACGACGGCGATCCCGACGCGGTCGTTTCTTATCTGGTCTCGCTCCACAACTGGTCGACCAGAATATTCAGAAACGACGGCAACGGTGTCATGACGGCTTTAAACTCGCCTTCAATAGATATTGAGGATGGAGACGCGGCCTGGTTCGACATGGACAATGACGGGTACCTTGATCTCGTTGTCAGTGGATGGGATGCCCACGCCGGAGGCCACACCCGTCTCTACAGGAATAATACGAACGGCACATTCACGCAAATGAACAACACTGGGTTGCCCGACTTGGGCTGGACACCGAGCATATCGGTGGGAGATTACGATGGTGACGGATACCTCGACATCGCCATGCTTGGAGCAACGGTAGACGAATATCCATACACAGGTATTCTCCGGAACAACCAGAACGGCACATTCACCGATATCGGCGCGAATCTCGTGCAATATATTCTTGGTTGGCTTGCTTTCGGGGATTACAACAACGACGGCAAGCTTGATATCGCAGTAATCGGGAATTACCACAATCCCGGACAGCCGATCGTGTATCAGAATCAAGGGCATGATATCTTTACCGGGCTTCCGTATCCGTTGAAGCCGTGTGAGTTTGACGACAAACCATTTTTGTGCTGGGTGGATTACGATAATGACGGACGGCTTGATCTCTCATACTCCGGGCTGGAAGCGGGACCGGGGGCGTTCAACACGCTCTATCGAAACATAGGCGATCCCATGCAACCGGCGTTCTTCAACAAGCGGCCAGCCGCGCCTACGCTCGCCACGCAGTACGGAACGCAGTTCTCGGGGACGGTGACGCTGCAGTGGAACCCGGTGACCACGGACGAGACGCCCGCGGCGGCGATGACGTACAACCTGCGGGTGGGGACGAGCCCGGGGGCGTGCGACGTGGTTTCGGCGGACGCCGACTCGTCGCACCCGACGAATAACACGCTCCTCGGCAATGTACAGAATGGAACGTTCGCCAAGCTCAAGGTGCCAGCCGGGAATATCGCTCCGAAACAGTACTACTGGGCGGTGCAGGCGGTGGACGGGGGGTACCGGAGCTCGGAGTGGAGCCGGGAATCGATGTTCGTGCGGCCGCCGAAGGGCGCTCCCATCGCGAAGCCGACGCCTGGGGGGGCGACTTCAACCCGCTGATAGAGAACCACCGACCGGGAAGATGAGCGGTCGCCTCTGGCCGTCCCCGAACGCATAGGGATCCGTATGCGCTCATCTCTGGCGCGTTGAGCGGGATCACCGGGTTGAGATCCTGCTTGGCAGCGTAAATCGGGGCGGGTGGTGTCCGTTGGTTATTGTCCCCTCGTCTCGGCGCTCAGGCGCCCGGCCGATCTTTTTCTAAGGTTCTCTTCCATTACATCTGGAAATCGCCGCCCTTTCCCGTTCCTCGTGTGAGAGGGGAGACATGCGCTCCTGCGGCAATGACGCATATGTCTCTCCGGCCGAAGATGCTCAAAGCGATCCTTCAGATCTCCCCCCACCGTATGCCTCCCCTTCAGGGAGGAAGGAGACAGGCAAGGGGCGAAGATAAATGAAAGTGATTACTACTACAGGGCATTTGCCCAAGCGCATCTGTGGAAATAGCGGCTATTTTCGACCTCCGAATGGTCTCCGGCGGGGGAATCTAGACCCGATCCGCCGAGGAAAACTTCCCCAATAGCTTCTCGCCCATCGCATCGGATGTCGAAAAGCCCCGGGTAATAGCTCCTAATCGCTACCGCTCGAATGTGATACGTCTATTCCGTTCAATCGTTCTCTGGCGTGCGCGTTGGCATCCTTGTTGCTTCCATAATGTAATCGTTCCGTGAACCGTCACATAAGCGCTCGGAGGCCGCGCGGAAGAACCGATTCACGGGAGGGACAGGAGCCAATTTCAGGAGCGGAAGGGTGTTCGGGAAGAAAGGGGAGAAGGAGATGAAGAAGGCGCTGGTTCTGTGGTGTATTGGCGGATTCATATCATCCATCGTGTTCGCGAATGAGTACGATCTGATGTGGGAGAAATTCGAGCACGGGGGAGTGGCAACGGGCATTTGCACGCACGACAACGGGGACTGCACAATAACCGGGTATTTCAACAATACGATGACGTTCAATGGAGGGCCGGTGCTCACCTCCGCAGGTGGTTCCGATATCTTTTTAGCGAGGTATACAACAGACGGAACCCTACTCTGGGCAAAAAGCGTAGGAGGTGTGAAAGCGGACGTCGGAAATGATATCTGCGCGCTCCCGGGCGGCGGATTCGCGGTGACGGGTTGCTTCGGCGACACGGTAGAGTTCGGCCCGGGGGAAACGTTGACCTCGTTAGCTAACTCCCTATTTGTAGCCGAGTATAGCGCCACGGGAGACCTGGAGTGGGTCGTGAGCGTTGCGTCCGTTTCGTTTGGGGGTTTGGAGGGGAAGGGTATTTGCGCGCTCCCTGACGAAGGGGTCGCGGTGACGGGGTGTTTCAGCGGCACTGCTGTATTCGGGGCGGGCGAGCCGAACGAGACGACGCTCGTGTCCATAGGGAACAATAACATATTCGTGGCCAAATATGACAAAAGCGGCTCTTTTCTCTGGGCAAGGAGCGCTGGATCGACATACATTAATGGGGGGGAGGGCATTTGCGCAACCTCGAACGGGGGGGTCGCGGTGACGGGGTATTTTACCGGCGCGGCGGTGTTCGGCGAGCCGGGCAACCAGCAGATACTGTCCTGTAACGGTGATCTCGATATATTCGTGGCAAAGTATGCGGACAACGGAGACTTCCTTTGGGCGAAGAGTGCGGGGGGTGCGGGGAACGACCAGGGACTCGCTCTATGCGAGCATCCCGACAAGACAATCTCGGTGACGGGGTGGTTCACTGGCACCGCCGTATTCGGCGCGGGTGAGCCGAACGAGACAGAGCTCGTCAAGGCAGGGAACTATGACAGTGACGAGAGCTTCGTTGCGAGATATGGCGCGGACGGTGCCTTGGTATGGGCGAGGGGCTCTGGATATACGGGGGATGACACTGGGTCCGACATCTGCGTACACAACGACGGGAGCAGTGTGCTCGTCGTCTACTGCCCCGGCTATATAGCAAAATACACTTCCAACGGCACGTGTGAATGGGCGCAAGCTATGTCCGCTTTCACGGGGAATAGCATCAGCATCTTTTCGGATGGGACGTTCGCAATTAGCGGGCAAAGTGCCTATGTTGCGCGCTACGGTTTGTCGACGCCCACGGAGACGCCCACCGAGACGCCGACGATCACCCCCACGCCCACGGAGACGCCCAACGAGACGCCGACGATCACCCCGACGCCCACGGAGACGCCTACCGAGACGCCGACGATCACCCCCACGCCGATGGAGACGCCCACCGAGACGCCCACGATCACCCCGACGCCCACGGAGACGCCATGCAATACCTCGTTGATGGTCGGTGACATCAGCGATATGGAGATCGCCACGACGAGGTCGAGCATGGACGGCGGGTGGTTCTTCTACTTCGGGCTGGCGGAGGACATCTACGAGAACCCCCTCGGCATCGTGAACGACAACGGCAATGGCTTCACGGACGGAGGCAGCTATACGCCGGCGCAGGCGGTGGGGGTGTGGGTGGGGCGGGACTCCGAGGACTTCGCCATCCAGGCCGGTGACTACGTGACGGTGACGTACGATGGCGGGTTGACGGCGAACGTCTACTTCCCGGCGATCAGCGGCCAAAACGACCAGTGGCTATATGTGGGCGCGGACGGGTCGACGTACTGGGACAAGGGAATGTGCGATCTGGCACAGGCCGCCCCCCCGCTGCTGCTGAAGGTGAACTACCAGCCGGCGCCGCTTCCGACCCCGCACGGATTCGCCATCAAGGACGCCGGGTTGCCCGTCGGCGCGCTCGGGGGGGGGGTCGGGTACGGCTGGCTGCTGCCGTAGCGCCATACTCGGAAGGACCGTCCGCGGGGGTTCATCGATCAGGGGAAAGAAGAGGCACATCGAAGCGGCGCGGCGGTTGGATGGGCGCAGCGGGATGTGCTACACTGATACACACGCTGTGCGAACTCTACGGCGAGTACAGTCTGATCCTGAGCATCGTGAACGCGGGCGAGAACCCTCTGCGCGCCGAGCCGCTCGGCCGGGCAGTGCAGATCCTTGCCCTCCGACCGTAGACGTTGTGTGCCGCCGGAGGTCATAGGGCATATTCGCCCCCCGGGGCGATTGCGCACACGCCACGCGCTCCATGAAACAGGCACCTGCGCCATCCGCACAGACACGGGTTTGATATCTCGTCTTTTCGCGGGGTTGTCGCCGTGTGCGTTGTACGATGACAACGGACCGGTATTTGTACAAGGAGAGCCGGTACGATGAAAACCGGATCGGCACGGAGAACGCGGAGCTATTTCGCGCACCTGCTCGGCGGCATTGCGATCACTGCGCTGATCATACTGCCCGCGGGAGCCGCATCCGCTGCCTACGGTGAGTTGCTTTGGGCGACGAACGCCGGTGGAACGAGTGAGGATAGCGGCAGGGGCATCAGCACCTTGTCTGACGGTTCAAGCGTCGTGACGGGGTATTTCAGCGGCACCGCCGTATTCGGGGCGGGTGAGTCGAACGAGACGACGCTCGTTGCGGCTGGCAGCAGTGACATCTTCATCGCGAGATACAACGCTGACGGGACGCTCGCCTGGGCGAAACGCGCCGGCGGGACGGGTTCTGATTACGGCGTCGGGATCAGTTCCATTTCAGACGGTTCAAGCGTCGTGACCGGGTATTTCTCTGACACCGCCGTATTCGGGGCGGGTGAACCGAACGAGACGACGCTCGTATCGGCTGGAGTGGATGATCTATATATCGCGAGGTACAATGCCGATGGGACGCTTGCCTGGGCGAAACGCGCCGGCGGGACGGGTTCTGATTACGGCGTCGGGATCAGTTTCATTTCAGACGGTTCAAGCGTCGTGACGGGAAGTTTCCAGGACACCGCCGTATTCGGGGCGGGCGAGCCGAACGAGACGACGCTCATCTCGGCTGGAGGGGAGGATATATGTATCGCGAGGTACAATGCCGATGGGACGCTTGCCTGGGCGAAACGCGCCGGCGGGACGGGTTCTGATTCCGGCGGCGGCATCAGTATCTTTTCAGACGGTTCAAGCGTTGTGACGGGGCGTTTCCAGGACGCCGCCGTATTCGGGGCGGGCGAGCCGAACGAGACGACGCTCGTTTCGGGTGGATGGGGTGCCACAGGCATATGTATCGCAAGATACAACGCCGATGGAACGCTTGCCTGGGCGAAACGCGCGGGTGGGACGGGTTGGAATTCAGGCGGGGGCATCAGTTCCTTGTCCGACGGTTCAAGCGTTGTGACGGGGGTCTTCTATGGCACCGCCGTATTCGGCGCGGGCGAGCCGAGAGAGACGACGCTCGTCGCGGTTGAGCGTGACATCTTCATCGCGAGATACAACGCTGACGGGACGCTCGCCTGGGCGAAAAGCGCCGGTGGGGCGGGTTCTGATTACGGCGTCGGGATCAGTTCCATTTCGGACGGTTCAAGCATCGTGACTGGGTATTTCACTGACACCGCTGTATTCGGGGCGGGTGAGCCGAGAGAGACGACGCTCGTATCGGCTGGAGGGGATGATATATGTATCGCGAGGTACAACGCCGATGGGACGCTCGCCTGGGCGAAACGCGCCGGCGGGACGGGTTCTGATTATGGCGGCGGCATCAGTATCTTTTCTGACGGTTCAAGCGTCGTGACGGGAAGTTTCCAGGACACCGCCGTATTCGGGGCTGGTGAGCCGAACGAGACGATGCTCGTCTCGGCTGGGTGGGGCGATATATTTGTTGCGAAATACGGAGGGCCGCCCCAGCCGACGCCCACCCCGACCCCGACGCCCACGGAGACCCCGACGCCAACAGGAACGCCAATAGACACCGCGACGCCGACTCCGGAACCGCCCGCCGGGGCGTTCGCGGCGGTGAGCTGCGCGAACGCCGGGGGGGCGCAGGGGTCGGTCTGGATGATCGATCTCGAGACGCACGAGGTGATGGCGACCGTGGCGGTGGGAGAGAGGCCGCAGGGTGTCTGCATCACCGCCGACCGGGCGTATATCTACGCGGCGAACTCCTACGACGCGACGGTGTCGGTGATCCACACGGGTCTTAAGGGGATCGTCTCGACGATCGAGGTGCCCGCCTACCCGCGGGGCGTTCGTGAGAGTTTGGACGGGCGCAGTGTCTATGTGACGTGCGGGGGGGAGGGCGGAGGGGGCGTTCTGGCGGTGGTGGATAGGGCTTCGGGATCGGTCGCGCGTACCGTGCCGGTGGGGGATTCCCCGACCTACGGGATCGCAGAGGTCCCGGGGGAGCGGGTCCTCCTCGTCGGCAACATGCGGTCGAACGACATCTCGCTGATCGACACCTCGTTGTGGCGCGAGACGGGGCGGCTCCGGGGCTTCAAATCCCCCGTCGGCGTGCTCTGGCGCGGGGGGGCGCTCTTCGTGGCCAACTACGGCGCGGGCGGGCTCACGCCGAGCGTGATGCGCCGCGGATACGCATCCGTCGAGTGGGTGAAGCAGTGGATCCGGCCGTGGCAGCTGGCGGCCTGCGGGGACACCCTCTACGTCACGGAGTACGCGCAGGACTGCGTCGCGGCGATGGCCCCCTCGACGGGACGGATCCTCGCGCACATCCCCGTCGGGGCGGGTCCGGACGGCATCGCGGCGGGGCCGGGCGGCGCGTATCTCTACACGGCGAACTACTGGTCCTCGGAGCCGGTATACGGCGGCGTGGGCACGGTTTCCGTGGTGGACCGGGAGGGGGGAGCGGAGGTGGGGGTGATCGAGGTCGGGAACAATCCGTCGCAGATCTCGGTCGCCGGGGCGGAGGAGGAGCCGTGGCCGGAGGCGTGCCCGCCGCGTGCGGCGGGGCTGAACCTGTGCGTGGAGGACCCCGCGGCGGCCCCGGGGGGCGTGATCGAGCTCTCCTACCGGCTCGCGCCGGGGTTGGGGCTCGGCGCGGCTGACGCGCTGCTGTGCGTCGTGACGCCGGGGGGGGGGATGTATGCAGTGGACGGGGCGACCGGGGGGCTCGCGCCCGTCGTTCCGCCTTTCGATGTCGCGCGCATCCCGCCGCTGGCGAGGGGGGTGCTGACGGACCACGCATCGCAAGGGGTGCTGCGGTTTGCCGTCCCGTCGAACGCCCCGCGCGGGGGATACCGGTTCACGGGGGTTCTGTTGGATGCCGCGACGCACCGGGTGGCGCAGGTAGCGGAATCCAACAGCTTCGAGATCGAACGATGACTTCGGAGAGTTGCCCATGCGGATGATGCCCATCTCCGGGGCGCGGATCGCATTGTGCATCTCCGTCGTATCCGGTCTGCTCCTGTCCGCTTCGCCCGTGCAAACGCAGCCCGCCGCCTCCTCCTGGCCGATGTTTCACTATGGCACCCTGCGCCAGGGGCGGAGCGATGCGTACACGGGGCCGTCCCGCCCTGCGCTCTCCTGGAGCTACGTCACCAGGGGCGCGTCGCGTTCCTCCCCGGCTCTGGGGACCGACGGGTGCGTCTACATCGGGTCCAACGACTTTTCGCTGTACGCGTTCAGCCCCGATGGCGGGCTCGTGTGGAGCTATATGACCGGAGGGGCGCTGCGGTGGGCGGGCCCCGCCGTCGCACACGACGGCAGCGTGTATGTCGGATCATACGACAACCGCGTGTACGCGTTCGATTCGCATGGCGGTCTGGGGTGGAGCTACCTGACGACGGCGCAGATACAGTCCTCCCCGGTCATCGAAAGCGACGGGACAATTTTCGTGGGCTCGTCGTACCCGAACAACCGGATGTACGCCTTCGGCGCCTCGGGCGCGATGCTGTGGAGTTACCGCCATGGCATCGGCGTCTTTTCCCACCCGTCACTCGGGAGCGACGGTACGGTCTACGTCGGGAGCGGGGATTACAGACTCTACGCCTCTACCTCGTCGGGGCAGTTCGTATGGAGCTACCGCACGGGGACCTCCATCTACGGCGGTTCCGCGGTGGGGAACGGCGGAATGGTGCATACCGGCTCGCACGACGGCAGGATCTATGCGGTCAATGCGATGGGCGGGCTCGAGTGGAGCTACAGGACGCCGACCGCGATCTACTCCTCCCCCGCGCTCGGGAGCGACGGATCCGTCTACGTGGGGGGATGGGACAACAACGTGTATGCGCTCGATTCTTGGGGCACGCTGCTGTGGAGCCACAAGACCGGGGGCGATGTGAGCTCCTCACCGGCCATCGGCTGCGACGGGAGCGTCTACATCGGTTCCAGCGACGGGCATATGTACGCGTTCCAGTCCTCTGGGCCGCTCCTCTGGAGCTACGCCACGGGCACCGGCGGCGTCTACTCCTCTCCCTCTGTCGGGAGCGACGGCCGCATCTACTTCGGCTCGGATGACAACCGCATCTACTGCCTGCAGGAGTATCCCACCCCGACCCCGACGCCCACGGAGACACCCACCATCACTCCGACACCTACGGTGACGCCGACGGAGACGCCCACGGTGACCCCGACGGAGACGCCCGCCGTCACGCCCACGCCCACGGAGATCCCGTGCGAGGTGCTTCTGCGCGTCGAACTGATGCGGGGGGGGGCGCCGGGAGCGTATCAGCCGGGGCAGACCGTGAAGGTCAGCGGGTCCAGTTGCCCGTTCGAGGGTGAGGTGGACGTGTACCTGAGCGTGATCCCGCTGTCCCCCCCCTCTCGCATCTTCTCCATCACGGGGCTGGCCAGGGTGAAGGAGGGGATCGCTCCGTACTTCGCGGGTGTCCGCATATCGGACTGCGTGTACGCGCCGTTGTACGTGCACACGCTGTGCGAACTCTACGGCGAGTACAGTCTGATCCTGAGCATCGTGAATGCGGGGGAGAACCCCCTGCGCGCCGCGCCGCTCGGCCGGGCACTGCAGATCCTCGCCCTCCGCCCGTAGGCGTTGCGTGCGGCGCGTTGCGCCGCGATAGGCCGGGGCATGCCTCGGCCCCGGGGCGATCGCGCACACGCCACGCGCTCCATGAAACAGGCACCTGCGCCATCCGCACAGACACGGGTTTGATATCTCGTTTTTTCGGAGGGTTGTCGTCGCGTGCGTTGTACGATGGCAACGGACCGGTATTTGTACAAGGAGAGCCGGTACGATGAAAACCGGATCGGCACGGAGAACGCGGAGCTATTTCGCGCACCTGCTCGGCGGCATTGCGATCACGGCGCTGATCATACTGCCCGCGGGAGCCGCATCCGCTGCCGACGGTGAGTTGCTTTGGGCGACGAACGCCGGTGGAACGAGTGAGGATAGCGGCAGGGGCATCAGCACCTTGTCTGACGGTTCAAGCGTCGTGACGGGGTATTTCAGCGGCACCGCCGTATTCGGGGC
>Ga0209313_1000429_pt1 | contig 37448 bp, 50 predicted proteins | sample BioC13SIPDNA_3_FD_185748 | JGI IMG/M metagenome (GOLD analysis project Ga0209313, IMG submission 185748) | Anaerobic biogas reactor microbial communites from Washington, USA - Biogas_R2_B C13 SIP DNA (SPAdes) (version 2) | ecosystem: Engineered > Bioreactor > Anaerobic > Unclassified | place... | reverse complement strand
TCTCGGCGAAGAGGCAGGCGGCAACGTCCACCGGTTGGTTCGCGTGGCCATCGACGGCGGAAAACGCGGCGTCGGCCGATTCGCGTTCGATGGTGTAGCTGATTGCAGCAATGGCGGCGGGTGTGGCCAGGGCGTCGTCGTAGTCGGCCACCCGGGCCAAGTTCACGGCGCTCGAGCCGTGCATCACGGTATCGTGAATCACATTAGACAAGGGTCTGGCCCTCCTGGATGTGGCGGTCGAACGCCAGGCCGGCGGCGGCCTGGGCGGTAAAGCAACCTCCGACCAGTCGCGGCGAGTACGCCAGGCCGGCGGCGGCGCGGTAGCGGCGGAACGTCGCGACAGTCACGACGCCGGCGGCTTGGGCCAGCGTGCCACCGTGTGCGCCGGTGGCGGTGGCGATGGCAAGGGCAGAGCCGGCCGTTTGGGCCCGGGTTCCACCGTGCGCGCCGATCGCGGTAGCGATGGCCACGGCCGAGCCGGCCGTTTGGGCCCGGGTTCCGGGGTGCGCGCCGATCGCGGTAGCAATGGCCACGGCAGAGCCGGCGGCTTGGGCCCGGGTTCCACCGTGCGCGCCGATCGCGGTAGCGATGGCCACGGCCGAGCCGGCGGCTTGGGCCCGGGTTCCGGGGTGTGCGCCGATCGCGGTAGCAATGGCCACGGCCGATCCGGCCGCTTGGGCCCGGGTTCCACCGTGTGCGCCGATCGCGGTGGCGATGGCCACAGCAGAACCGGCGGCTTGGGCCCGGGTTCCGGGGTGCGCGCCGATCGCGGTAGCAATGGCCACGGCAGAGCCAGCGGCTTGGGCCAGCGTGCCACCGTGTGCGCCGATCGCGGTAGCAATGGCAACGGCAGAGCCGGCCGTTTGGGCCTGGGTTCCACCGTGCGCGCCCGTGGCGGTGGCGATGGCTACGCTGGGTGCGTATTCATCCGCCCCGATGTCCCACATAGTGTTTTGTGGGCGACTGTCCCCGTCGATGTCTTCGTCCACCCCGTAGGCCGAAAGGTCGGTTCCGGCCCCAATACAGTCGGCTCCGGGCTTCAGGTGGCAGTCGAAAGTGGCTGTGCTCGTATCCTCGATCTCGTCGGCAGGCGTGATCGTGATGCCATTTGTGCCGCCGGTGCCGTCGTCCGTGGCGTTGTAGTCCGCCGTAGCGACGTCGATACAAGCTTCAGTTTCATTGGCTTCGCCGTAGGCTGCCGTGGCGCTGACGCTGAACACCAAGTTGTTGTAAGCCACCCCGGACGCAGAACTGATGCCGTGAGAACTGGCTGTGCTGCCTGAATTGCTAGATTGGGATTCGGCTGAGATATTCGCCACAAGGTTGTTATAGATGAAGGCTGCATAAGCAATGCCTATGCAGTCACTGACTTTGCCGCTGGTCCCCGTATAGACTGCTAAAAGGTCTTGAACTACACAATTCTTTACGGCACAGTCCACGCTGCCCGAACACGATATCCCGACCGCGGACTGCATGCCCGTCCCAGACGAGACCAAGTTACTTACGCCACAAGAGTCGATGTCGCTAGAATCGCCCGCGACAAATATTCCGATAATCTTAGCTGAGCCGACGATGCCCTTAACTACAATACCAAAAATCTTCGTGTACTTGTTGTAGCTGCCAACCTCGTCTGTCACGACGGCTTGGCCGGAAACGTCCCCGAAGTCACCACGGAACTCTGCACCCGCCATCGCACGAATCACAAAATAGTGAGTGCTGTCTACGACATTTGCGTCCCGGCCAAGTACTTTCCCGGACGTGTGCGTCTCGCCGCGCAATTCGGCAATCTCGATCGTATCGCGTGCGACCAGATCGCCCTTCCTTGCCGTATACCAAGCCAGCAGCGTCGTGTAATCGTCGCCCGGGTCGGAGCCGATCGTGCTAATGACTTCAGTCGCCATCCTTGACCCTCCAGACCTTCTTCAGCCAGGCGACGTCTTCGGGCGTGAACCGCTTGTCGGACAAGATTCGCCGACGGGTATCCGCAGGCAAGCGGCGGCCCAGTTCGGCGAAGAGACTTCCGCAATGGTGCTTGAGAGCGGCCAAGACCTGACGGATTCCCGGTTCGTTGCAATGCCAACGGAACTTGTCGAACCAGTACCGACGAATCTCGGAGTAATCCTCGCCCTCAGGGTACGGGAGGTGCTCGGGATGCAGCGGCCGGTAGGAGTCCGCCGAGCGGCCTTTGCCGCGCCACCCAGGCACTACCGCGTCAGCCACGGCGTCGAGTCCGCAGTCAAGCGTCGCGTCGGCGTCCTCGGGCGCGACCACGATAGCCGGGGTAAAGTCCTGACCGGTCTCATGCACGAACACCTCGCGAGCGAAGTCCCAGGTGTAACCGCCCCGGCAGATCTCGCGGACCTCCGCGCGTGTGCCGGTGTAAGGGACGCGTGCAAACCGGGACGACAGTTCCGCCCGGCTCCACCGGTGGCCTGCCTCGCGCGCAACGACGGCCTCCCCGCGCTGTGCAGAGAAGCCGGGCATTTCTTCGGCGACCACCAGAATTTCCCAGTCCATCCCTAGGCCTTCAGCGCGCGGTAGGTGTAGCTGGGAATGTTCACGGTCTGGCCGGCGACGAGCGCGGGATTGTCGAGCGTGAGGTCATACGGGTGGAGGGTGCCGTCGACCGTGGCGTCGGTGATGGCTTCAACCACCGTAACCGTTGTCGTTCCGTCGGCGTGGGTGGCGGACACGACGGTATAGTAGCCGTCGTTGCCCGTGGAGCCGGACACGCGGAAAACGGCCCCGGCGGTGAGCACGGCGGAGAGGTCGCCGGCGATAGAGAAGGTTTTCGCGCCGGTGGATACGCCGGCGATGGCCACCGATTGGCCGACCGAGCCGGAGAGGATCGTGGTACCGTCGCCATCGCGGAAACGGAACTTGGCGGCCGTTCCGGCGGCCGCGGCGGTGGCGGCAATGGGCGTTCCGCTGAGCGCGGCGACGTGTCCGACCGGATCGGCGAAGGCCGGATCGCTAAGCAGTTGGGTCAAGAGCACGGCATCGGCGGCGGTCAGCAGTTGGAGGTCGCCGGCGGTGGCGGCGGCGTCGATCAGGTCGAGTACGGCGGAGGTGGCGGCGTCTTGTGTGTCGGATTCGTGCGTTAGCATTGTAGGCCTTTTGGGAAGAGAAAACGGGCGGGCGTGGATCTCGCCGCATTATACCGCGGCGGGTGCGGCTCGCGCAACGGGAGTCGGGGCGGCGACGACGCGCTCGAGGTAATCGAGCCAGCGGGTAGCCAGGTGGCGGGACGTGAAATGGCCGGCCACAATGGCGTGGGCGGCGTCGAGCCGGGCGGCCAGGTCGGCCGGCGGCATCCGATCGATGCGGCGGATGGCGGCGGCCAGGCGGGCGGCCGTGTCGGGCTGCGCGGGCGGGATCACCTCCCAGTGGCGGCCGTGTGCGCGTTCGAGCTCGGGCAGCACGCCCACGTTCGTCAGCGCGCACGGCAGCCGGCAATACATGGCCTCCAGCATGGCCATCGAAAAGCCTTCGGCTGGGCTTGCCAGGGCGAAGACGTCGGCGGCCTGGTAGTAGTCGCCGATTTGTTCGGTCCGATCGACAAAGAGGGCCCGGTGGCCCAGCAGGCGGCGGCATTCGGCGCGCTGGTTCGGCAGGTCGAGCCCATCGCCAACGAACACGGCGCGGAACCGGGGCGGGAGTTTGGCTACGGCCGCGGCGACGAGCGCGGGGGCCTTTTCCGGGCACATGCGGCCCAGGTAGAGCACGGCGCAGTGGTGCGGCTGCAGGCCCAACTCGGCGCGGACCTGGTCGCGCGAGCGAACGGGCCGGCAACGGTCGGGGTCGATGCCGTTGTGGAGCACGGCGACCTGGTCGGCCGGAATGCCGGCGGCCACAAACGGAGGCAGGGCGGCCTCGGCCACGGCCGCAAAATGGGTCGCGCCGCTCTTGGCCTTCGACACGGCCACGCGGTCGAACGCGCCTTGCCCGTGGCCGGTGAAGATCACGGGGCCGCGGAAGCCGTCGGTTAGATCGGCAAGCGGGATCGCGCCCCAGGCCAGCAGTACGTCGGCGCGTACGGCGGCCTCCAGCACGGCGCGGCGGCCGTGTTCAAACACGGGCATGATGGCGCGGAAATGTTCGACCATCGTATCGTCGCGGTTGAGCGGCGAGTCGACCGCACAGCCGACCCAGTCGAGCCGGTCGCGGGTGGCGCGGGCCAGATCGAGCATCCAGCGTTCCGCCCCGCCCCAGTAGAGGGCCGGCGTAATCAGGGCAATTCGTAATCGTTGCCGGTTCGGTCCATTCAAATGTAGCGTATCCGTTTCAAAGGCCACTATATGGTAACCGCGCCACATGCAGCCCACCGCGGCGCACAGCGCGGCAAAGGCGGGTTCCCGATCGTGCACGGGCCCGCGGATGACGAGTTGGTAGGGCGGGGTCTGGGGGTTCATGGCTCCAACTCGCGTTTGCATGGGTTCGTGGCGTCCAAAAAGAGGGGGATCTGGTCGTAGTAGCCGGGGATGCCGTTGCGGCGGACCTCAGCAAACAGGGCGTGGAGGTAGCGGAGGCGTGCGCTGGCTGTGTGGCGGAAGCGGGCCAGGCGTTGGCCGGCGGCGGCCATGCGGCCGAGGTCGCTATCGGCCAGGGCCTCATGCTGCGCCAGGTAGGTGGCGCAGCCGAGCCGGCGGCGGAAGTACATTTCGTCCTCGGGCCACTCGAACAGGAGGCAGTTTTGCCGGTCGGCCAGGCCCAGGACGGTGCAGTCTTCCGCGCTCGGCTTCTCGGCCATCAGCAGCAGGCCGGCGTGGAGATACTCCACGTATTTGGCCAGCGGGTAGCCCCAGCGGCCCCAGCCGCGGCCCCAGCCCAGGCCGACCACGCCGATGCGGTGGGCTGCCAGTGTGGGCCACCAGGCGGCTTGGGCGGCGGCCATGGCGGCCGGGTCGTAGCCGGGATGCGCGGCCCAGTCGATCGGTGGCACGGTCCCGCCGGCTTGCAGGGCGGCCAGCATCGGGTAGGGGCGATGGGCGTTCCGCGGCGCGAGTGGCGCGACGGCGAAGGCCGGCGGCCCGGTGCAGGGCGAGAATGGCAGCGGCGCGGCGTCGGGCACGCAATGCGGAAAAATCACCATGCGCTGCAGGTCGGCCCCGGTGAGGTGCGGCGGATCGTCCGGCAGGATGGCGTAGCGGTACGGTGAGAGGCAAAACGTGTGACTGCGGATCAGCGTCTGTAGGTCGTTCAGTTTGGCCTTCGTGTGGCGGTGGATGTCGTTAATCAGGCAGGCGGTCGGGAGGTCGGGCCAGTCCTCGCCTCGCGGCCGATCGGTCAGAATGCCGTCGCAGCCGGCCAGCGCGGCTTCGGGCACGGGGGCGGCGGCGTCGGAGTACAGGGAGAGCCGGCTGTGTGGGTCGTAGGCGGCGGCTTCCATCAGCACGCGGTACGGCGAATGCGCGTGGTAGGCGCGCCAGCTTGCGGCCAGGTCGATCAGGAGCATAGGGTGGGCCTTTCTTGGGGTTCCGGGGATTCGTTGGCGTGTCGGGATTGGAGCGAGGCGAACAGGTGGAGCCATTGGCGGCCGATGCGGGCGGGGTCGGCCAGGTCGGCGAGCCGGCGGCGGGCGGCGGCGGCCACGGTGTGGCGCAGGGCCTGGTCCGCCAACAGGCGGTTGACGGCGTGCAGCGTTCCGTCGGGGCTGGCCGGTAAGAAACCGGTTGTCGCGTGCGCGATCATTTCGCGCCATCCGCCCCGGTCGTCGGCGACGATCGGCACGCCGGCGGCCATGGCCTCCAGGCCCACACGCGGCCAGTTCTCCGCCGGGCCGGCCGGGTCGGTCTGCTGCAGCAGCACGTCGAGCTGGGGCAGCAGGTCGCCGGCATGGAGGCTCCCGGGCGGGTAGCAGCGGGCAAACGGCGGCGGCGGGCCGCACTTCGCCTCGGCGTCGCCGTCCCAGCCGAGCACGTGAAACGTCAGCCCGGGCCAGCGGCGCCAGAGCGCAAACGCGGTGTCCCACAGGTCGGCGCGGAATTTCACCGCGTGCGGGCGGCTGATGCGGCCGACGGCCGGGCCAATCTTGGAGCGGAAATGGTAGGTACCATACGTTTCTAGGTATCGGCTTGGGCCGTAGTGCGCGGCGCGAGGTGGGCCGAGCGACCAGGCGGCCGGGTCGAACGCGCCGCGGATCAAGGCGGCCTTCGGGGAGGGGCGGCCGGCGGCGGCAAGCTGGTTGCCGATCTGGACGGCCTGGTAATCGCTTTGAAAAACAAGCCGGTCGAACGGGCCGGCGCGTAGCTCGGAGGGCGAGAGTTGGCACATGCAGGGCACATACACCAGCCGGCAGCCGAGCGCACGGAGACGGTCGGCCGCGTGGCAGAATCGTGTGTTGCAGAAGGCCACCACGGTTGCGCCGGGCAGGTCGGGTACGCCGGGCAGCAGGCTCTTGTCCGGGCAGCTTACGATCCGGCAGCCGATCTCCGTCAATCGCATGGCCCAGCGGCCGTAATCGTCGCCGTAATCGCTCGCGCCCCACGTGGGAATCACGCGGACGTCGAGGTGCAGGCTGCGCCAGAGCCGGAGCGTGTGCCAGATTTCGGTGTTCGCCCCGCCCACGTCGCTAGGAAACCCGGCAAGGAAGATGGGGCCGGGGTTTTTGCCATTGGGGGCTGGGGGCTGAGTCAAACACACCTCGGGCGCGATGCCGGCGTTTTCCAGCCGGTCAGCCTCGTCGCGCGCGGCGTCGAGGGTGGCATATTGGGTTCCGTTCACGGTGAACATTGTGTCCTTTCTTGGGGTTCAGGTTTCAAATGGGATTGCGATCGCGTGGGTGATGTGCCAGCCACCGTCGGCGCCTGGCACGCATCGGCGGAGTAGCCAGGGCACAAGTTCTCGCTTCCATTCCGCAAGCGAAATCCAGCCGCCAAAGCGCATCGCGTTGACGTCGAAAATATCTACGCCCCGCCCATAAGGCGACTGCCAACCCAGTGTGTTTTGCGATATCGCACTCGCTGGGGGACGCCGCGCGCGGTCCACGGCCCTTCCCACTGGATTCTGGCGAGCCCGTACCGAGGAAAACCGATCGGAGGACGCAGCCGCTCGAATCGCACTCCGAGCCCGTCCAGGATGGCGAACATCAGCGTCGGATTGGTGTAGCCTTTTTCCTCAAACTCTCGCAGATGCGGCCGAATCTCAGCGGGCGTCAGGTGCAGAATCGCGCACACCGCTGCTGGCCCGCAATTGAACCGCCAGTCGTCGGCCGCGTCTTGTGCATCGATCTGGTCGAATCGCACCGGTCTCGCTATTACGTCAGGCATCGCTACCTCGGTCAGGTGTCAGAGACGCCGATCGGGTCGGAACCGTCGTCGCGGGGAACGGCCTGGCAGTCTGGCAGCTTTCGTGGCAGAAAGCCCAGCCAGTGGCAGTGCCGGTCGCACCAGTAGTCAGTCCCGGCCGGGTAATAGTCCGTCCGTGGGACGAGGTGCGGACAGTCGTCAGGACAGAAGTCGGCCAGATCGAAGTCAGCAAGTCGCATCGAAGCCCGGGTCGGAAAGTATTTGCTCACAACTCGCTTCAGGGAGCCGCTGGCTTTGCGGCAATAGGTCGCGTAGGTTATCCTGCCGCCGCAACAACCGGCCCGGGATATCCCGCGGTCCACGAAGTACACTCGCCCTCTTTTGGCGCGGTAGCGTTTTTTGTCGGTCATTGGATCCCCAGGGAAAGCGCTTCGGCGAGGAATAGATCGGCGATACGTCGGTCGCCGGGACCGGGGTCGGGCACGCCGGAAGCGGCGAACAGGTCGGCCCGGGCCTGGGCCTCGTGACCGATCCGCAGGCCGTAGGGATCGAGCCGGGCGGCCAATTCCTCGCGGTCGACGAGCGTCTCGGGCAAGAACCAATAACGCTCCTCGGCCGCGCGGAGCGTTTGGTCGGCCACGGCCACGGCCGACCTGGCGTAGCGGCGCGCGGAAAACGTGGCGTCTGTTTTCAGGCCGAACCGGTCGGCCACGGCGCCCAGGATGTCGCATTCCGCGCTGTCGAACGATAGGGTATAGGCGCCCGTCCAGCCCAGGCCGGTCTTGATCGGGGCCGGAACGTCGCCCAGCCAGGCTTCAGCCGCGTCGTGCAGCAGGGCCCAGCGTTGGATGGACAGGTCTTCGCCCGCGTCGCGCACCAGCACGGCGGCGGCGACGGAATGCTCGGCGACGGTGTACGGCACGGAGGCGGCCCAGCGGTGGATGCGGGCCAGGCGGATAGCGATGTCCTCCAGGTGGATGTCGTCGGGGTCGAGGTCGAACGGGTCCGTCTTGCGGCCGTCGGAGGTGTAGCAGAGAGTGGACATGGGAGTCAGGGATTGAATGGAAGAGCGGGCGGTTCGTGGAGCCGGCGGAGATTGCGGTACCGGCGGCAGGGAACCGCCCGCAAGGGACGGGTCAGGATGTCCAGCGGCGGGCGTCGGCCGGATCGCCGCGGAGGATGAGGGCCGGGCTGGGACGCTCCTCGGACGCGACGTCGGCAGCCATCGTGCAGAGGCGGGAGAACATAAGCTCTTGGTGCGCGGTGAGCGCGGCCTCCAGGCTGCCAGGCACCAGGCTAAGGGAAATGGTCTGGTCGCCGTGGTTGTATTCCACGGCAATCTCGATGCGATAGGGAGCCCTCTCGCAGGGCGTGTCCCACAGGGGCACGTCCAGCCGGATCACTTCCGGCAAGGGCTCCTGGCCTGTTACCTCCTGTTCGATCTGATGTCCGTAGGCCGAGGCGTTTTGCGCGGCAGTGCCTTGCGTGGCTCCCTTGGAGTTCCAGATGATCCGGCGGAAAGGCAGGATGGTTTCGAGCGGGGCGCCCAACTCGAAACGCAGGAACCGAACCAGCTTGTTTTGCGTGAAGGTCTCCGACCCGCGCACGAGCGCGGTCAGGTTCTGGTGTTGCCGTGTGGCGCACAGGCGGAGAATCGAAGCATCGGGACGCAGGCCGGGAAAATGCAGCAGCGTAACCTGGTTCGTGTCGACCCAGATTTCCCAGCGGTTTGCGAGGTGGGCGGCCACGGCCCACAGGTCGGCCAGTGTGCCGGGCGAGTCGGCGCGCGGCGGCGGTGCGAGGTCAACCTCTTTGACCTCGCCGAGGCATTCGAGGTACGCGGTGCGCGGGTCGCGGCTGATGGGCACTACCGTTGCGCCGTGGCCGGTGATGGCCATCTGTTCGAGTTTGTTTAGGGCTTCAGCGAGCATACGAGAATCTCCAAAAGGGTAAGGGTGAAAAAGGGAAAACGCCAGCGGGCTGGCCGGCGTGTGTTGCTGGGTCAATCGTCAATCGTGCGGTCCACTTCGCCCGTCTCGGGGTTGATGTCAAACACCGTCGCCTGGGCGTGGTTTTCCGGGTTGTACTCCGAGAAAACGAGCATGCCGTTTCGCTGGCCGCCCATGCGATAGGCTTTTCCTCCCATGGCCGGCAGCGTGCGCTTGATGGTTGGCGTCACGTCGATGTCCTCGCAATCGCCGTCCTGGCCGACTACGGGCGTCAAGGCGAGTTCGAGGGTCACCTTGCGGGCGGACTTGTTGCCGGGGCGGTCCTGGCAGTCGAGCGATGCCTGCTTTAGAGCGGCATCGACGGCGACCGATACGCGGCCGTCGTCCAGGTCTTTTAGGGTGTCCAGGCGGAGTTGTTTCAGGGCCATCGGTTTCTCCTTCACTTTCGGGGGTTGGAACTTGGAATCAGCAAATCTCCCACACGCGGGCGCGGTGGTAGTAGTCGTTGGTCTGTCGCACACAGCCGGCCAGCCGGAGCCGGTCTAGCGCTTGTCGGATGGTCGCAGGGTGCCAGCGGCCGCGGAAGACGCGGGCCAGTTGCGGCGCGGTGAGCCGGCGGGCCAATCGCAGGGCGTAGAGCACACGGGCGGGACAGGCGCGGCGGCGCTGGAGCAATTCGACGCGGGCGAGTTGCGCTTGGCTGGTCATGCGTGCACCTTCTGGGGCTGAGGTGTGGCGAGCAGTTCGGCCGGCAGATCGACGGCGGCCAGGGCGCGGTGCAGGCGGGCCTTGGCGCGGCGGCGGTCGGCTTCCTCGGGCGGCTGGCCAGCGGCGAGTTCCCAGGCTTGGTAGGCCGCGGCGGCGTGGAAGAATCGGGTGCGGTCGTGTCGATCGCCTCGGAGCGGGCGGGCGGCGGCAGCGGAATGCAGCCAGGCGTCGCCCAGATCGCTGGCCAGCGCGAGGGTGGCCAGCCGCAATAGCAGCAGGCGCTGGGCCGGCGCGACGCGAGGCGGGTATCGCGTCTCGGAGTGGATCCGGCCCCACACGGCGCGGGCCAGATCCCAGACGTCGGCCGGGTCTGGTTGGTTGTTGTTGAATTCTATATCTCCAACAACAACAACTTGCGCGCGTGCGGATATAGAGGACAAATCCGGCTGGGCCACCGGTGGGCCAGACTGGGCCAGACTGGGCCACTGTGGGCCACCTTGGGCCAGACTGGGCCGGACTGGGCCACTATGGGCCACCGCTGGGCCAGTGCCGACCATACCGGCCGTCGGCGGGGCGGCGGGCCGGCTGCGTGGGATCGAGACGCGGCCCCAGTCGTCGGTTGTGGCGACGGGCACCACGGCCGGCGCGTCGGGCAGTTCGGCCAGGCGGCTGGCCACCAGGCACAGCGTGTCGCCAGCGCGCCACAGGACCACGGGATCGGCGGCGGCCAGGGCTTCCAGCCCGCGCTGGAGGGTGGCTCGCGGGATTTTCGACCGGGCGGCCAGGTCGCGCGTTGAGCTGGCCGCGGTGCAGTACAGGCGCTCGCCGTCGGCCGTGCGGTGGGGCTGGCCTACGGAGAGCATCCAGCCGGCCACACGCCGGGCAGCGGCGGGCAGGTCCGCGCGGTCGAGTTCCGCGCGGTAGGCCGCGTCGCGGTTCTCGGAAGCTGCGAACGGTAGCAGAATTTGACGGTCCATGTCTGTCAGCGGTCCATGTCAGGCTGCGTGAGTGTCGGCCAGTAGTTCGGCGCGAATGACGCGGATTTCGGGGGCGGCCTGGACGCCGAGGCGAACGCGGCCGTGGTGTGTTTCGAGCACGTGCACGATTACAGGCGGCAGTCCGGGGAGTTCCAGGCGGATTTCTTCGCCTGGCCGGCGGGTCAATACGAGCATTGCTTCCTTTCCGGCAAGAAACGAGGGGCCGCGCGGCCGTCGCCTACGCGGCCCCTCTTCGCAGGTCGGGCGCCGGGGCATGACCCCAGACGCCCTTTCAGGGTGAGCGCAAAACACGGCGGGAGCCGGCGGCCACCTTGGCTACCGACTCCCGCCTCTCGCGTTACGGGCCCCGTGGTCCATGGGCTTGTGCTGTGGCGGCCGTCTCCCCATGGTCTACGGCTCAGCAAACCTCCCACCCGCGCTAGCATCGCGGTCAGGGGCCCTTCTAAGGTGTCTTCAGTCAGCCCGCGTACAGGCTCAAGTTCGGTTTGGGCCGCGGGCGCGGCAAGCAATCGGAGAGCGACGGCGTGGGGACAATCGATGGCGCGAGATAGTGGCGCCGGGCGACGGCTTCGGAGTGGCCAACCGCTTCTGCGGCCCAGGCCGCGCCACGTTGGGCCGCGGCGTGGCTCTCGGCCGTCTTCCGGATGCAGTGCCATTTGGCCGTGCGTCCGCTCGGCAGTCCTGCCCGGAGCAAGATGCGGTCCCAGTGTATCCAGACTTGACGCTTCTTCCAAGGGAACGGCCAAAGCCGTTCTCGCGGCGGCGTGGTGAGTGTGGCTTTGATGGCGTCGAGCGTGTCCGGAGCCAATGCGTAGAGACGCCCCTGTCGTTTTCCCTTGCGGTGGCCGTGTTGCACAAACCAAGTGGCTTGGTCGAAATCGACGTGGGCCGTTTTGGCCGACCACAATTCTTCGAATCGCGCGCCCGAGTCCCAAATCATGCGAAAACCGAACGACCAGCAGTCGCCAGCGTTGGCGCCATCTTCCCATTCGGCGGTTTCCAAACCAGCGGACCAGAGCAGCCGGTCGAACTCTGAGAGGGTCCAGGCTATGGGCGGGTCGGTTCCCTCGACCAGGCGTTTCGGCCGGCGCATCGCAGGTATCAGGCCTAGGTCGTCGGCCGCGAAGTTGGCCAGAGACAAGACGGCGCCGCGCTTGCGGTTGATTGTGGGGTTTGCCAGTTCGTCGGGCGGCTTTGCCAGGGCATCCATCCAGTCGTGCAGGTTGGCCCGGGTCAGGTCGGAGATAACCGCCGGGCGGTTGCAGGTGGTAGCGTGCCAGGCGGCGAACTTGTTGACGGCGATTTCGAGTTGTTGGAACGAGCTGGTTGCCAGCGTGCGGTCTCGGCGGTATTCGGCGAGCAGTGCGGCTAGGGAATCGGAGGCGTGCATCGTGTGACACTCCCGCGCGGCCCTCATTGCGCGGCCATGGCGACGTAGAGCCGTGAATTGTCCGGGCCCGAAATCCGTGGCCCAAGAAACAATAGCCTGCTACTAAGCAATCCTTGCCGCGCATCCGTCGCAATCCCGATAACCGGACGCCGCCGGAAGGTGCTCGACGTAACTAGCACCTTCCGGCCGGCTGCCCGTATCCAAAGGAGTCCGACAGGCCGTGGGGAGCACTGGAGCTCCGCCAGACACCCGCCAACGCCCGACCGTCGAGCGTTAACGGCTAATTTATGGGATTTCGGAATCCGCGTCAAGAGGCGGCTACGCGGAATTTTTGGAGAGGGCGACTGGCGGCGGTTCGAGTAGCTTGTCCATGTCGGCGTCGAGGGCGTCAGCGATGCACTTTAGATTGTAGGCCGACGGATCATAATAGCCGTCTAGCACGTTGTAGACGCTCGATTTAGCAACGCCAGAGCGGCGTGCGAGTTCCGCGACGGACATCCCACGGTCGCCTAGGATACGGCGTAGGTTGGCGACCAGATTTTCGCGAGATTCTTCTTTTGTCAGCATCAGTTCCATGCCTCCATCTTATGGCATTTCGGAAACCCTGTCAATTTCGGCTATTCTCCAAAATGGCATCGATAGCCCGGGAAACGTCCCATTTCGTCATTCCGTTCTGGAGCCGGATTCCAAGGTGCATGGCGTAGCCGAATTGTCTGGTTGTTGGTGGCGGGTCACCCCAGCGGTAAAGCTCGTATTTTCTGGGCTCAGACGTCCGTAGCCGTTTCAGACCGGCGTACAGCAGCCCAAGGGCAAGCAGGCCCACGGAACCGGCCCCTAGAAGGCCGATGCCCCCGGCCCACATGGCCAGGGCCACCAGGGCGAACGCGGCGCCCAGCAAGCAGAAGATGAAACCTAAGACGACACGGAGCATTTCCGCAGATCCTTACCGCGCAACGGATTACGAGTGCGGGAAACAGGACTTGAACCTGCACGATCTTGCGATCACTAGGCCCTCAAGGCAGTGTGCAAAGAATGGGCGGTCTCGCACATTTAGGCAGCACGGATAGTGTGCGACAGAGAGGGGGGCGGTTTGCAGGGCCAACGCACTAGGCTGGGCACCTAGTGTGCGACGTGGAGGGGTGGCTGGGAGGGGTTTTGCGGGTTGTGCAGGGGGTGACGAGTGGTTGACCGCGAGGGGACGGCGCGGTAGGGTGGAGCCGGCCACGTGGGCCAGAGGATCAGCCCTAGATGGAGAGGCGGGAACGATGAAAGCGTGGTGGATGGCGTTGCTGGTGGCTGGTGGCTTGGGGTGTGGAAGCGAGTCGGCAGGGCCTCGCCAGGCAAGTAGCGTTCAGCAGGCCGAGACCGGCGACAATCGCGGAGGCGGCGAGAGATTCGTCGCGCAGCAGGCGGCCGAGAAGCTGCTTGCGCCGCTTCTGGTCGCGCCCTCCACGGCCGTTTATCCGTGGGAGGAAATCCAGTCCGCGGAGGTCCCAGAGGCGGGGCCGGGGCGGGCGTGGCGTGTGCAAGGCGTTGTTGAAGCGAAGAACGCGTTGGGGGTGCCGTTGCGGCACAAATGGGAGGCGTTCGTCGTCGAACGGGAAGAAACCCTTTTCCCAATCTACCTGGCAATGGAAGGCCGGGTCGTATTCGGCAGCAGAGAAGCCTTGGTCGAGGCCGGCATCAAGGCCGAGGGCAAGGAAGAACCGGCCCCAGAATCCAAGGCGATTCCGACGCCTCCCGCGGAAATGCGGGAATGGACGGACGCCAGCGGCCAGTTTCGCATACAGGCGCGATTCGGCGGCATGGCGTTCGGCAAGGTGAGGCTCGAGCGCACGGACGGGCAGGTCATTGAGATCGCAGCCGAGAAGCTCAGCGAGGAAGATCGGGAGTGGATTTTGTCTAGGCGTTAGGTCAGCCGGATCGGAGCGCGTCCAGGACGCTACCGCATCGGCCGGCGGCGGCGTGGAGCATTAGCTCGAGCGCGGCCGCGGTGTTGTCGCCGTCGAGCCCGGCCGCGGTCGCGATCCAGGCGGCCAGCGGGGCCATGGCAGCACGGCCCCGCTCAGATTTGCGCAGTTGCGACACGGCCTCGGGAATGGTCATGTCTCGGCTCATGGGGTTCTCCTAGCGTTTGTCTGCGTGGCGGCGGAGCCAGGCGGCGAGACGCTTGGCGTGGGCGGGGCTGGGGTTGTCGATGCCGGATCGCCAGCGCCAGAGCGTCTTCGTCGGGACGCCGAGAAACTCGGCAACCACGGCCCCGGAGATCACGCCGGGCTTGCGGTGGTTCTGCAGCAGGTACTCGAGTCGCGCCAGTAGATCGGCGGCAGGCGGGTTGCGCCGCTTGCCCTCCGGCCAGTGGCCCCGACCGTCGTCGCGTTGGGATTTCATGTGCGGAGCCTCCGGTTCTTGCGGTTGTGGGGCGGGCTGGCCAGATCGTCGGTAGTGCAGCCCAGGGCGGCGGCTATCGCGCGGACGGTGCCGAATCGGGTATCGTCCAGCGTTTCCCGGTTTTCGACCTTGCTCCACAGGGGCTGCGAGATGCCGGCCGCGTCGGCGGCCTCGGGTTGCGTTAGCTCGAGCGCGAGGCGGCGGGCCAGGATCGTGTTGGCGGATGGGGCCATGGTTATCCTTTCCAGGGTTTGAGGCAGGGGAGGCTGGCGACGCGGCGCCAGTGGCAGAGGCGTTCCAGGGCCTTGTGGGGCTTTCCCTTCCGGCATTCCCAGACGCTACACACCCAGTCGCGACCGGCTGGCGGTTCGGCGGGGAGTAGGTCGAACGATTCGGGCGACAAGTGCAACGCGAAAGGGTTGTCGCTCATATCTTCCCAGATGATTTCTACGGCCTCCTGCAGCTCCATACGAGGCCAGGGGCCGCGCGAAAGGATGCAGTACTCGGCCGTTCTCATATCGACGATGATGCGCCGTAGGGCGCGGGGCACCAGCACGCGAATGGCGCCGGCGTTCACGCTCACGTAGAGCTTGCCGGCCTCTTCCATGGCTAGCGCCCAGTAGTTCGTAGCGGCGATGTCTTGGCCGTCGTTTTCAATGATGATGTCCATCGGGGCCCTTTCGTTTCAGCCGTCGCCTTGGTGTATGGCTCGCAGGCGGGCGTCCTCGCCGGCGGCCTGGTCGCGGAATAGCTCGTGCGCGTGTAAGGCTTGCTGCACCTGGAACAGCAGGCCCCGCAGGTTTCGCGGCAATTCCTGTTCGTGTGCGTACAGCCATTCCTGCATTTCTGCCGCGTCTACGAAGGCAGCGCGGTTGAAGGTTTGTTTCATGTACGCGGCTATAAATGCGTTGGGGTCGGTAACGTGCTTCTTCGTCATTGTCTCGCCTTTCGTGGTTGGGCGGGGCCCGGTAGCCGGGCCCCGCGTGGTGTCTGTTAGTCGTCCTCGCCGGCGACCAGGTCGCCAACGGGCTCGTCGGCCTCTCGGGACGCGGCTACCTCAGAGCGGAGCCGAGCGGCCTCTTCGGGGTCCACCAGTTCGATGGCGACGTGGACGGCTTCGGCGTGGCAGTCGGCCAAGGGCTGCCGATACCAGGCCTTCGGAGTCTCGACCCGAAGTGAGACGCCCTCCAGAGTCGCCGGGTCATCGAATTGGAGCCAGACGCGGATGCCGCGGACGGGCTTTCCGTCCTTGCGAATCTCGGCGGACGCGCCGAAGTAGAAGCGTTCGGCCGTTTCACCCCGGCCCCACCAGCGGCCGGCAAACGTTCGGTCGCCCGGGCAAGCAGTCGCGGCGAGGCGGTCGGCGAGTTGGTCTTGAATCTCCGTCGTTGTGTAGGTCTTTGCGGTCATCGGGTCCCTTTCGTGTTGGTGTTTTGTTCCCTCAACTCTCTCACTATTATACAGTATCGGCATATAACGTCAAGACATGAAACCGAAAAGAAAAAGGGTTTTACACACCTTTTACATTGGGGCCCTGGTGGGGGAGGGCGGGCGTTGGCCGGCGGGAAGAGACAAGGCGCAAGAAGGGCCGTTTTACCCGGGGAAAAAGGCCCATTGGGCGACACACCCGGTGGAGAAATCAGAGGGGAACCGCGGGGACGAGCTCGGAGGCGATGGCGAAATCAGGGTCGAAATGGTGGTGCGTGGTAACGTACCAGCCTGTCGTCCCTGTGGCCTCGTTGTAGTCGCCGCCAGGAGGTGGTAAGCTGCGGCGTCGCTGGATATTGATATACGTCGAACCTTGGGGCGGCAATGGGTCGCCAAGGCCATCGGCTTCGAAGGTGATCGTGGTATCTGTGCGAGCCGTTACGGTGGCAAATGTGGACCATCCGCTACCGTAAATGCGTACCGTGAGACCAACGTCCATTAGATGGAATGTCGCGCCGGCGGCGGCCAGGTCGAGCGTGCCGACGGTATCGCTCACGCGCGAGACGAGGGTAGCGTACCCGCCGTCGTAGTCCGAGTAACCTTGCCAGGTAGTCTGGTTTGTGGCGTGGTCGTAGGCTGTGATTTGCCCGGAAAAGGTGTGATAGGGGCCGAAGGTGCAACTGAAACCGACGCCAGGCGCGTTTGGGAAGAAGCCGTCTGGGACCGTCCAGCCGGCGGCGCGCGGTGGGAATTGAATCGTCGCCGTCCATTCGCCCGTGTCGTAATCCGGAAATGTGCGATCCAGGATCGTGATAGGGGGATCAGTCGCAGCATCCCAGGCGAACAGCAGTTTATACGGTGCGCAAATCGATGCGCGGTCAAAGGTGATATGGTCCGCCGGGCCATCTGCGCGCATGGGGCCGGTCCGCCAGTCAATTGGATCGAGCCGGGCGGCAAGGACCAGGTTGTCCGTCGTCGTGACGTGGGGGCCGTAAAGCGCCTTCGCGTCGGCGTTGAAAATCCGGGCGGTTATGAGGGCGGCTTGGTCGTCGTGTTCGGTGACGATGGTCACCGGATAAGGGGTCATTAGGTCCCCTTCATAGATGCCAGGATGGGCGTCGCCCCCGGAAAACGACACCACAGCACCGGATACCGTAGCCGTTGCACCACTCAGCCCGGTGCCAATGTTGATCAGGTCACCTGTGCGGATGCCATGATTCGCGTGTGGAAAGGTTATTTCCCCGGCAGTCAGGCTGTACCAGGCGGTCTGCTTCCCAACAACAGCAGGGCAGTCGCGGATGGCCCAATCAAGGGCCAGGGTATCGTCGGGAGCTTCGCCAGAGGTCCACCCAATCCAGTCCCATGCCGGATCGTCGCAGGCCCAATACGATGCCTGAGCAGGTCCGGAACCGTCCCAGTTATGCAGCAGTCCCCAATCGCCGGCGAAGAGCGGCCAGTTGGAAACGGACAAATCGACACGGGCCGGAAACACAATATCGTGCATGGTGGGCGATGTTGTGCGTCGATCAGGAGCGTAGCGATTCGTGTAGTATTCCAGGAGATACGGGGTGCCGAGAGTGTCCACGGCTGGCAAGGCTGGGCCAGAAGTGAGCCTACCGGTCAGGGTGCGTGCGTCAAGGTCGATAGCCTCAATCAAGACCGAGTAGTTGTAGTACCCTGCGGTTGGAGCGCCGGCAAACGGTAAATCGTTTATGCCCGTACGGGCTCCAACGGCCCAATACCAGCGGTTGCCCACGGCGTATTCCATTTCCGCCTCACGACTAGGCCAGCAACCGGGCGGTAGCGACCACACGCCTTGGGTATCACTTGTGCGCGTTATTAGCGTGGCGTGAGGCCCAATGGTGGGACCGTAAATCGCACGAATTTGCAGGTCGCCGGAGGGTGCAGCAAGGCCGAGTTTGCGTGTGCCACGCAGTTTTACCGGCGCCCCGGTATAGAGTTCAGTGGACGAAGTCGGAAGGGTGACAGACGCACCTAGAATGGCGTCATTGTCTCCGTAATCACCTAACGGCGGGTCCAGTCGCACTTGAAACTGGAACATGTCCCGCTGTCTATGTTCGCTGTCCGCGCGGTCCCACAAGTATAGTTCGCGGCTCAGTTGGGTTTCTTCGCCGTCGGTACGGTCGATCAGGCGCAGCCGGAAATAGAGTTTGTCTTCCTCGGGGTCAGGGTGTTCGATGAGGGCGTATTCGGCGGCGAAATAGTTGTCGGCGTCCTGGTAATCTACTAGCAGGCGAATCGTATCGCCGGCCTCGTGTGTGTGCAGGTAGTACGGCACCACGGCGACGGCCAGCATGTAGTGATCGAGCCAGGTCCCCCAGGTGTGCGTTTCCAGGCCGGTCCACATCAGCGCGGGTCTGGACGTCGGCGAGAGACACCGGATTGGCTGGCAGTCTGTGGCGACGAGTTGGCCGGCGGGCGGGTCGTCGCCCTCGGGGATCGTGGGCTGTGGAAACCGGTAATTGGGCCTGACTGCACTGTCGGCACGGAGCGCAGCACACAGCGGCATGCAATCGACGGCGACCCCGACGGAGCCGGACTTGGCCGGCGAGATTGTGACGGTCGTGTCGGTAGCGGCGGTAATCGCGTAATGCGTGCTGCCGATCAGCAGGCGGTCGGCGGTGGTCAGGCCGTGATCGTCCTCGAAGTCGAGCCGTGTGGCGTCCGTCAACTGAGCGCCGATTTCGCCGCGCTGCTGTGGCCCGGAAAAGCCGTACAGGCTGGTGTAAGTGGAGGCGTAGGGTGCATAGAGCGCGAAGTAGAGCGTTCCGCCGGGGCGCTTGATGGCAATGTAATTCGTTCCTTCGGCCGGCAGGGGATCGCCGAAACCGCCTGAGATTGTGATCAGCGTATCGTCGACGCTATCAATGCAGACGGCCTTGCGGTAGCCACCGGACCAGGTCAGGTCGATCAAGTCGTCGGCTTCCAGGCCGTAATCTTCCGGCAGCGTGATGACGCCGGCCGTGTCGCTGGTGCGCGTGGTCAGGCGGTTTTGCCAGGAGCTTGATATCTCCAGCGGCCAATAGTGGTAGGACGGCACGGTCACGTCGGTTAATTCGATCAATTCGCGTTCGTGCTCGTCATCCTCTACGGCGATAACCCGGACGGGCGTCTTGTGTCGCCAGCCGGGGTACGAGTTGGTGCGAGAGAAGAAGAGGCGGCCCCAGTGGCCAATACACAACGGGTGTACGTCATTTTTCACACGGAACAGGGCCGACGTATTGCCGGTCCATTCGATCCATTCCAGGGCCCATCGGAACCGCAGACAGTGATGCCAGCCAGTGATGCCGTCGTGGGTGCCCCAGACCCAGCGGGCGCGGCCCGGGTAGGCGGCGGGCTCTTCAGCTACCAGGCTCAATTCGCCGGTCTCGGTCCGCCAATAGGGCGGCAGGTCCTCGCGATAGGTCAAATCGAGATGGAGCCCCGTTACCGGCGGGAGCCCTGGGCCGTAGTAGCTGCCGTAATTGCTCCACGGGTACGCATCAGGTAACGGGCCCTGCTGGACGTTTGGGTTGGCGGCGGCGTAACGCCAGATCTGTGCGGGGTACGGGTCGGCCATGGCTCAGGTCGTGTAGGCGTTCACCACGTAGTAGCGGTCGTATGCGTCGGCCTTGGCGGCTTGCACAAGGGTGCCGGCGGACAAAATGACGTTGTTGTGTAGCAGATAGTCCCACACGGTGATCGTCTCGTCGCTGGCCACGGGCGGGTGGGCGTCGGGGCTGCCGGGCACCATTTTCTGGGCCTCGGCCGATCCGCCCGGCGCGAGGTCCTCGGTCAGGCGGGCGAAGAGCCAGAGATGGGAGCCTCCACCAGGCCGTCGCGGGACGCGGAGGTCGTGACGGTGCGCGCGGTGGGCGTCTGCCACGTCCAACATCGTGTTGAACGATTCGGCGGCGATGCGGACCGGTTGGCCCTTCTTGGCGCGGCGTTGCAGCGGCATCATTCAATCCCCAGGTTCGCAAAATCGGCCGTGTGGTAGACCTGTTCGACGTACACGGCTTCGGGCTTGTTCTCCGAATCGTACTTACACCAGAGGTAGTCCCAGCCGTGCTTGAGGATGTCGGACCATTCGCCAACCACCAGGTCGTCGCGGTTTTCGCTCGCGGCAAACTCGTAGGCGATTTCCCAGATGGGCACGCCCCTGTCGTCCCAGGCGGTGGTTGCGCCGCGCGCGCCCTGGAACAGGACTTCCTCGGCGGCGAAGGACCGCCACGGATTTTGGTTTACCTTTCCGGTTAATCGAAACAGCGCGGCCTTGTAGGCGTCGGTGACCAGCTCGCCGGGTACGCGGTAGGTTTCGGACCACGTGAAAATCGGGCTGGTGATGTCGACGCCCTCGACACCGCTGTCGGTAACGCCGATCGCGCCTTTGTAGTCGGTGGCGTCGGACGGATAGCGGCCGCGCGTCTGAATGGACTGCGTTGTATGGTGCGTTCCGCCACCGGTGGCAAACTGGTAGTCGCCCCAGTCGGCGGCCGGCACATCCGATGAGTATTCTGCCTGGCAGTCCCAGGCATCGTCGGCTTGCGGGTCCAGCTTGTAGCCCTGGAGTCGCAATACGCGGCCGGTCGATTCCTGGATGGTGGCGGGCGCGCGGGCCAGCAGGAGGGCCCGCACAACGGCCTCGTCGGTGGCGCCGTCGATCGTCCAGTTCCGGCGCTGCGTGGAGTGGTCGCGGTGCGTGGCGCAGGCGCGCGAGGTCGGCAGTTCGCGGACTATGAGAGTCATTCAAATACCGGCAGGTGGAGTTTGTCCATAAGGTCCTTGATGGCCCGCCAGGTCCCCTCGGTGGCGACGGCCGTTCGGCGGGCGTGGTCGTCGGTTGAGCCCATGCCGGCGACGGCGGCGGCGGAGAAGGTGCCGCGGATGCTGCCGGAGGCGGCGCGCCAGCCCTCGGGGTCCAACTCGGGCATGTCGGGGCCGGAGCCCAGCGTGGAGTGGTCGCTGCGGGCCGTGTCGGCGGCCTGGCGGGCTGCGGTCAGAGCGTCTTCCCATTCCGCCCGGGCCCGGGCCAGGTTGGCGGCGGCGTCCGAAGCGGCGTCGCGGTGCATCGCGTCCAGGGCGGCCATAGTGGCGGCTTGCTCGGCCCCCAGGCCTGCGAGGGTCTCGCGGTGTTCGGCGTCGATCGCGGCGCGTTGGGACTGGGCTCCGGCGTCGCGTTGCTTCTGGCGTCGCTGGTGGTCCTCCTCAATAATCGCCTGAATCTCGGCCGGGTTCGATCCTTGGGCCTTGGCGATCATCCACCCGATACCTTTGGCGATTGTCGTACTCGCCGCGTCCCAGGCGGTGGTCAGGCTTGTGGTTGTGGCCAGCCAGGCCTTTTGAATGGCGGCCGTGGCGTCGGCCCAGATGACGCGGACACCGGTCCACAATTCGGTGAATATGCGGGCGGCGGAAAACTTGAAGTCGGTCCACATCTTGGTGAGCGTGTTCGTGCCGTCCAGCCAGGAAACCTTCAGCCCGGCCCACAGCACGTCGGCGGCCTTCTGGAAGTCGCCTGCGGACATGGCGTCTTGGATGCCGCGGAAGGTCGCGGCCACGTCGGCCCCCAGGGCCGTGGCGTCGTCGGCCATGGCACCGAAGGCGGCGCGGCTGCCTTCGGAGGCGTAAAGGGCATAGGCGGTCAAGCCAACCAGGCCGGCAGTAACCAGGCCCAACGGGGACAGCAGCGCGAGCGCGGCCACCTTCGTTACGGCCAGGCCGGCGGCGAGCCCGGTGGCGGCGAACCCGGCGGCGGTCAGCGCGCCCCCGGCCGTTACAAGCACGCCCCCCAGCGCGATCAGGCCGGCGGCCCCGGCGGCTATTTGAACGATCAGGGCGGAGTGTTCGCGGACCCAGTCGATCGTCTGCGTTATGAGCGGCGCCGTGCGGTCGGCCAGGTCGGTAAGCGTTGGGGCGAGAGCGCCGCCCACTTGCACCGACAGGCGTTTGGTGGTCGAGGTCAGGCGGAGCCAGGCGTCGGTCAGCGCGGCCGCGGCCGTCGCGTCTTCCTGCGTCATGACCAGGCCGAGGCGCTTGGCCTCTTCCATGGCGGCGGCCAGGCCTCGGGCCCCGTCGTTGAGCATCGGCAGCAGGGAGGTTCCAGCACGGCCAAACAGGACTTGAGCCAGCGCGGCCTTTTGCGTGTTGTTCTCCAGTTCACTTAGCGCGGTGGCCGTCTCCATGAAGAGGTTTTCGGTGGTCTTCAGGTTGCCGGCGGAATCCTTCACGTCGACGCCCAGTTGCCGGAAGGCGTCGCCGGTGGACGTGCTGCCGGCCGCGGCGTCGAAGGCGGCGCGTTGGAGCCGGCGGATACCGGTCTCCATGTTGGCAATGTTCGTGCCGCCCAGTTGTGCGGCATGGCTGAGGGCGGAGACGAATTCAGCCGACGCGCCGACGCGTTTGCTCATCTTGTCCACGTCGTCGCCGGCGGCGGCGAAGGCCTTCGCCGCCGCCAACAGCGGCCCAAGGATCGCGCTTCCGGCGGCGGCCGTGGCCAGGCCAATCTTTGTGACGCTCGCGCCCCACTTTTTAAGCTTGGCCCCTGCGGCGTTCAGCGCGCGGCTTAGCGGGTTGTTGTCCCCGTGGATTTCGACCCACGCTTTGCCCGCGGGAATGCCTCTGCGTCCAGCCATCAGGTCATCCGATCACGCCGCGCAGTTCGGTCGGTTTGACCCGCTCGGTCGGCTGCGCGGCGGCGTGGCTTGGCGGGTCGGGGTGGAAGTAGGCTGGAGTCTTGGCGGGCGTGTTGGGGCCTCGCAGCATGTTGTGGAGTTTGGCGAGTAAGGCGGCCGTGTGGCTCCAGTCGTACTGTAGGCGATAGCGGGCCATGTGGGCCAACTCCCGGAGGCTGTATGGGTCCGGATTCATCCGCAGGACCGCGGCGTATTCGGCAACTACGTCCCAGCCGTCGGCGCGGCGGTCTGGCGGAGCGTCGCCAGTAGGGTCTTCCGTTTCCCCGCTAGGTGCGCATCCAGTTCGGCCTGGGCTTCTGGGTCGTCGATCAGCGCGCGATTGGCGGCCACTTCGGCGGCCACCAGTTCCCCGGCTTTCTCCAGGGCCCGGACCAGGTCGTCGCGCCGATCGCGGAAAAAATCCGTGAGGGCTTCCCTTAGCGCCGTTTCGGCCGCGAGCGCGGCGGGGCCGTCGAGCGCGCGGAGAAAGTCGTCTTGCGACATGCCGGCCTTCTCGATCTGGTCGGCAGTCAGGAGCCAGATAAGGTCGATCACCGTTTCTGTGTTCAACAGGCGTTGGGCCAGGGGCGGATCGTTCGCGTCCGGGTTCAGCAGGTCGACGATGCCGGCGTTCTTGATATGCCGGGCCGCGCCGATCGTGACGGCCAGCGTCCAGACGCGGCCGGTGGAGTCTGTGAAGTGAGGCATGGCGTGGTTGGGTTAGAGGGCGGAATCTTGGAGCAGGCCGACCGTGACAGTGAGGGCGGCGGCGGCGTATACGTCGAGCGTCAGGACGCCGGACAGGTCGGCCAGCGGCGAGGCGGTGGTTTGCTCGTTGTCCCAGCCGGCGTAGCCGCCGGCCGGCAGGTCCATCAGGACGGAATCGGAATCGTCGCGGAAGACTAGCAGTGCGTCGCCAGTGTCTTCGCCGGCGGCGGCCAGCGCAACCAGTTGCGCGGCGGCGAATCGCAGGTCGTTCCGCGCGCGCTTGCAGGCCGTCAAGACGGTACCGGAAGCTGGGAGCGCGTCGCCTTGGCCGGTGTCGTCGTTGTGGACCGTTACGGCCAGGCCGTCCACGTCGTTGACGATTAGTTCGGCGCGGCGGCCCCCGGCCCAGAACACGGCGAGCACGTCGCCAGCTTCGAGGTCGGGTGTGTCGTCGAAGGCAAACGTGTGGAGGCTGTCGTAGACGTTTAGCCCTCCATACGTACACGCGGCGGGCGTGGCGCTGGGGAATTGTCCGCCTTCGTGCGCGGTCCCGTTGAGGGTCTTTGTGGATTGAATGGACAGGCCGGCGATAGCGGCGATATAGTTGACGGATGCGGTGAGCATGGGTGTTCTCAGGACGGGCTGGAAAAGGACAGGTGAGACGCGCAAGCGGCCGTACTAGACCCAGACGGGGCTGCGTTTGTCGGTATTGAGCGCGAAGGAGAGGCTCATAGTGAGGTCGCCTTCGACGGGTTCGGAGCGCTCAAACTTCGTGACCTCGTAGTCCGCGATCCAGCCGTGCCCCTGGTCGTCGAGCGCGGCCAGAGCGATCGGCGTGTCGTTGTAGTACGCTTGCCGGATCGCGGTAAAGCCGGCGTCGGTCGGGTCGTAGAGCAGGGCCACGTCAAGCGCGAGATTCTTGCACGTGGTCTTTTTGCCTTTCCATTTGACTCCGCGCCGGACGCGGTCGATGGTTTCCTTGTCACCGGAGACGGTAACGTCTTGCACGTTTTGGAGCGTGGTTGCGGGAGTGGTGTTGACGGCGCCGTACTTCAAGACGGCGTCGAGTCCTACGCAAAACGACATGGCGGGGTTTCCTTAGTGGACGGTGGCGTCCCAGAGTCTGGGCAGCCGGGGGCGGAGGGATTCGAGGGCGGGGCCCATGAACGGGCGGGCGGGATAGCGACGGCCGCGGAACCGGCCTCCGAACTCATGGGCGGCGCCGGACGGGCCGACGAACTGCACGGCCGGCCCGATAATGGCGTTGGTCTCGGCCACGTCGAACAGGATGCCGGTCTTTAGCCGTTTCGTTTTGGTGTGGGGCGGTTGGCCCGCGGTGCTTGGCTTTTTCGAGCAGCGAATCGATCGGATCGCGGCCTTACGCACGAGCGCGGCGGCGTGTTGGAGGTTCTTCGGACGCGCTTTGTCGGCGGCCCGGCGTACGCGGGCCGGTCGGTATTGGGTTCGGACGCGGGTCGATACGCGGGTCATGCGTGCACTTGGTACGTGGCGTGGAAGACGGCCAGGAACAGGGATTGACCTCGCAGGTGGTCGGGCGACGGCGCGGCAATTACCTCATGCGCGAGCCACCGGGCGGCGGGGTAGCCGGCCAAACGTGCGTGTCGCAGCGTTGACATGAGCGAGACGAACTCGGCTTGATAGGTCTCGACGTCGTCGGCCTCGGCCACCGGGGCGGCGAAGGCGACGGCGACGCGGCCGATTTGGCGAGTGATGCGGCGGGCGGCCGGTTCTTCGCTCAGGGGGCCGTCGCCCTCGGCGTAAGCCGGGCAGACCAACACTCGCCTGGCTGTGATCTCGGCGAGGTCGGCCTCCGGCGTGTACGTGACAGCGGCGGGCGCAGCCTCGGTGTCGAGGTGGGCGGCGACGGCGGCGAGTAATGCGGCTAAATCCATTTGTGTCAGTGCATGGCGTTTGCGACGAATCCGCCGGCCAGGCCTCCCAGGAAGCCGGAGCCGGCCATAAAACCGAGCAGGGCGGCGAATCGCAGCTCGATCCGCCGGACGCGGGTCTCCAGGTTGCGGGCCGGACATTCGCGGGCGTGGGCCTCCAGGGCTACGCGGGCGGCCTCGAGGGCCACGGCCCGCATGTAGTCGGGGAGTGGGACGCTAACGGCGTTGGCTGTGGATTCGGAGGCGTGTTGCGGCATGGTCGGAATAGCGGTAGGGTTTTTCGCCGTCGGGCCTACGGACGTCGTAGCGGACGCCGGCGGCGTCTTCGATCGTGTCGCCGGCCGCGGGTGTCAGCAGTTCGCCGTCGGCGGCCAGGTCGGCGCGTTGAACGAGCCAGTCGGTGGTGTGCGAGGTAATGGCCACGCCAGCCGGGTCGAGCGGGTCGAACTCGGACTGCCCCCTTACCGCGGTGAGGCTCACGAGGGCCTCGCCGCGGCGGTAGGTGATCGGCTCGCCAGCGGCCCGGTGGAGGGCGGCGGCGAGTATCGCGGCCGGCTTCACGGCCTCAGAACAGCAGGTCCACGGAGAGCGCAGCGTCCGAGCAATCGCCGGCGGCCGAGTTGGTCGCCTTGATCCGGACGTAGCGGTCGCAGTTGGTGGGCGGGCGGAAACGGGCCGACGCAGCGGATGCGCCGGTGCCGTCGCCGGTTTGCACCAGGACGGCTTGCGCGAGGGTGCGGACGCCGGCGAACTCGGCATCGGGTGCACACTGGACGTCGTAGGTCATGGTCGCGGCGCTGCCGAGCTGTGCATTCGTCAGCGCGGGGCCGGTGATCAGTATTTCGGCGGGCGCGAGGAACTGGCCGCTGGACGGAATCCGCAGGTCCAGGCCGTCGCTATAGACGGCGCCGGCCTCGGCAGGGAGCGCCTTCGACACGTGGAACTCGGCGTCTTTGACTTGGTACATGGTTTGGAGTCCTAAAGGTGGGGGCGGAGTATGGAAAACGGGCGGGCGGCCGGAGCCGGCGGAAGATGAGACCGCGCGGCCCCGGCCGTGGCACGGGCGGGACGGATCAGAGCGTCAGGGGCTCGGTGTCGGCGATGGCGTCGGTCACGGCGATCGGCACGCCGTAGGCATCCGACGGGATCGGGGCCGGGGCGCCGGTCGCATTGGTAGCGGTCCGGCTCTTGCGCAGCTGTTCGCGACTTCGTCGCGTCATGAGCATGACGTCGGGCACGATGCCGGCGGGGAACTTGCTCAGGGCCTCGGCGAGGATGTCGTCGTCGAGGGTGCAACCGGCGTCGGCGGTCAGCTTTTTGATCCGGACCACCTTGGTTCGGTTGGCGACTTGCAGACCGGGACGCATGAGCAGGTCCTGGACGTATCCGGTCAACGGGTTTCCGGCGTCGTCGCGAATGGTCTCGATGCGCGGATCAGACACGGCCAGTTCACCGCCTTGACCGAGCACCCAGGCGACGGAGTCGATGCCCCATTTGACGAGCCAGACAGAGGTACCCGTGTTCGGCGTGGTGCCCTCGGCGTCGACCACGCGGTCGGCAGCGTCGTAGCTGTCGATCAGGCCGGGGAAGGCCTTGGCGTCGCCGAGGGTTTCGTGGCGGCCGTAGTAGAAGCACTTGGCCAGCGTTTGCATGGCCCCTTCGAGGATGCCGGCGGCCTCGGTGGCGATGAAGGCTTCGGGGCCTTCTTCCGAAGCATCGGCGACGGCCTTGTCGCACTCCCAATAGGGGTTGCAGATATAGGTTTCGACCAGGCGGTTGGCGTAGGTCGATTTGACAACGGCGGTCCCTTCGTTGGCGTCGCGGAATGGGACGGTCGGAACGGAGGTGCGGACCTTCGTGCGGTAGTTTAGGCCCCGGATCGTCCGCCAGTGGCCGGCGGCAATTTCGGGGTGGGCTTGCATAACCTCCTCAATCAGGCCGGCAGCGGAGTCGGCACCGTTGAGAATGGCAATATCCAGCAGCGTTGGGCGGGTGAGCATGGAGACCTCGGCGATAAGGGAGCGGGATGGCGGGAAAAGGAAGCGGGGCGGGGCAGGTCAGTTGCGGCCGGGCAGTCGCAGGCCGAGCGCAAAGCTGGCCAGCCGCGTGGGCAGGGCGTTTTGCAGTTGCTTGGCGGATCGGCCCGAGGCGGTCTGGTTGGGCTGGTTGGGTTCGCCGTCGGCAAACTCGGCCGGCTCGGAGTCGCCCAGCTCGGCGCCGATGGCGGCCAGGCGTGTGCGGAGCTGGTCGTTCTCTGCGGCCAGGTCTCGCGTAAACTCGGCGCGGGCGGCTTCGAGCGACAAACCGCGGACAAAGTACGCGGCGCCGCGGGTCTCGCCAAACTCGGCAACGAACGCCGCGCCCTCGCGAGCGCGTTGTTCGGTGGCGTCGGCCGGCGGCGGATCGCCGGCGGCCTGGTCGTCGATCTGGTCGACGGGTTGGGCCTCCGGGGTCGGTTCGTCGGTGGCGGGCGGGGCTGCAGCGTCGCCGTTTTCGGCGTCGGGATCCGGCGCCGCTTCATCCTCCGGCGTTTCGGCGGGGTCGTCGTCGGATTCGGCTGCAGGATCCACGGCGGGAGCGGTGAAGCGGGCGGCGGCCGGGTTGGAGCGGCAAAACTCCGTGTGCGTGTGCTTGTCGTAGCCGTGGGGACAGATGGCCACCCCGCGCAGGCTCCACTGGCGGAAGATCAAGAGCGGGCCTTCCAATAGCCGGCCATTGACTTGGGCGGTGGCCCCTTGGCTCAGTTGCTCCACTACCAGCCCGTCGTCGAGGTCGAAGGCAATCGAGGCCTCGTAAGGAACGCCGGCCTTGTGGTTGGCCAGGATTTCGCGGGCGCGGTCCGTTGTGAGCACGAGCTGACCATCACACCATAGGGCGTCCTCGCGGTGTTCAAAGCCGTCGAGGAAGCCGACGATCTGGTCGTCGTCGTGGCAGTAGTCGAGGGCAAGGCGCTCCTTGTGGACGTTGCAGCCGTCCAGATCGTGGACGCATCGGCCCCAATACCAGTGGTCCAGCGGTTCGGCGGTGCGCGCGGCGATGTGGACAGGCACGGCGTCGGTTTTGTCGCCGGCGACGAACTCACAGGGCGCGGCGAAGTGGCGAGCGGGCTCGGGAACGGAGATTTGCGCGAGGTCGAGGGTTGCGGGCATTATTCGGCTTCCTTTTGTTTGGGCTTGGCGCCTGGGGCGGGTGGCAGAGAGTTGATTTTCTCGCGTGCCTCGCGGACTTCCGTTACTACGTCGTCGAAGTCGATCTTCTGGCGTTTGAGCACGCGCTGAGGGGAGGTAAGGCAGTTATTGATGGCCTCGACGTCGGCCTTGACTTCTTGCAGTGGATTGATCCACGGCATTTTTTGCGGCAACCACTCCCACACCAGGTCCTGCAGCGTCCAGCCGCGTGGCAACTCAAACGCGCCGTCGAGAATGGCCATCTGCAGGCGCCAATAGGTGAGGCGGTCAAGAAGCTCTTGGATTTCCGCCTGCTTGTCGCGGGCGGATAACTCGTAGAGGATCACGGCGCCGCGTGCGCCGGAGAAGTTGGTGCGCGACTCGTCCCAGAAAATGGCCGGGATGTCCAGGGCCTTCAGCCCAAGCGCGATGGATAGCTCGACGTAGTTGGTGAACTCTGCGCTGGGGGTCTTGCTTTCGAGGATTTCGGCAGTCTCGTCAATGCCGAGATCGAGCTGGAAAGGACCGCGGCCGAAGTCGATCGTTTGCGCCGACTTGTCGGGGTTGCCATCTGCGTCGTCGGCGGTCTCGACGTCGCCAATGGCCTCGTCGTCGTCGCGATGGAGGGCCAACCCGAAGAGCTGGGAAACCTTGGCTTTTACCAGCGCGTAGTCCAAACACTCGTAGGAATCGCGGAGCCGGTTGACGGCCGGGGCCAGTGGCGAAATGCCGCGTCCCTGGTCGAATCGGTCGAAATAGGCGAGTTGTTCGACGTATTGCGCGCTCAGCTCGCGAGCGAACGTGAACCCAGAGCTGCCCGTGCGGTTGTGCAGCGCGTAGCCCAGAGGCTTGCCGGCGGCGTTGGTCCGGATTCCGTGCGAGTAGTCCGCGCGATTCGTACCGCCTGGCGTGCGGATTCGGTCGCCCTCGATCGGAGCAACCAGGCCGGAGCGGAGCCGTTGGAAGAAGACGTCGCCGTCGCATACGCGGTGGGCTTCCGCCAATCGCATGCAGCGGCGGCGGCTATGTCGGCCGGTGGCCTCAAAGTTGCCTTTGCGCCCCCAGCGGGCGACGAACTCTTCAAGTCCCTTATCGAACGCATCGTTGCCGGTGTGCGATTCGAAGGCGTGGCTCGCGACAAAGTCCAGATGCAGCCGAATCGCCCAGGCGGCAATTTCGAAATTGCGGCGCAGGTCTCGCGTGGCCGAAATGAGCGTTCGCCGGCGGGTGGGCGTTAGGGCCGAGTCCTCCGATTGCAGCACGGAACGCGGCGCACGGCGACGGTTGGTGGCGTCGGTCGCATCGTAGGCCCACCGTGCGGCGCGATGGGCAGCAGATCGGAGCGTGGAGAGGATCGGCAAGGATTAGGAGCCAGGCAGGCGGATTGAGCAGCAGCGAGGGCGGCGCCCGGTCAGGCGGGCCAGGCGGGCGGCTAATTGCTTCCGCAGTTCGTACAGTTCCGTCGGGTTGACGAACTGCGTGGTTTGGCCGTCGATCGTGACGGATGCCACGCCGTGGGTGGCAATGCGAACGGCGGCCCGGTCGATGGCGTCAATGGCGGTTCGCAGTTCGTCGGCAGTCATGGGTCCATTTTGCGCGCAGAGGTGGCGCTGACCGGAGAGCGGAAACCTAGTTTGACGGTTTTTCTTCCGGCGTGTGTTCGTAGCTCAGGTCCACCCGGGCCTGTCCGCAGTCCTCGCAGCGGGTCCAGCGGCGGACCACGGCCGTGTAGGGTTGGCCGTCCGGAGTGCGGCCGGCGTAGGGCGTGCGCCGAGTCTGGGTGTAGGGGGTGCGGCGGGTGGATCCGCAAGCCGTGCAACGGCTCAGGGCAACGGCGACGGTAGGTCGCGGTTCGGTCCTCGCCCCCTTGGGCCGGCCACCAGTGCGTTTCTTCGTGGTTTTGGGAGTGCTCATAGATAGTGCACCTTTCTTTTCTTGCGTGAGGGTTTCTTGCCAGAGGCGAGGGCGGCGGGGCGCGCGCCTTTGACGCCGGCGGCCACGAAACAGAGGACTAGGGCGTCCCAGAAGTGGTTGTCGCGGCCTGGCCGTAGCTGCCATTCGTCCAGCGTTCGGCCGCGCGCCGTGACCCTGAGCGGGTACTCCGCGGCGTAATGGTCGGCCAATAGCCGGAGGTTTCCGGTGGGCAGGTGGAGAGCGCCGGGATCGCCCGGGGCCGTCGTGAGGGCGCGGGCAACGATGGACTTCCAGGCGTTGGCGTCGAATTGGATTTGCCGGCGGCTTCGTTTCGGCGGCTTCGCAGATCGCCAGTAGTGGCCGACGCGGTCGCCCGGGTGTTTGGTGTATTCGCTGAGCGGCTTGTTCGTGGCCTTGACGGGCAGACCCTTCGACCCTATGACCGCGGCCGGCGCGTTGCATTGGGCGATGGCTAGTTCGACTTCGTCGGGTTTGTAGCCCAGGTCCACCAGGCAGAGGTCCACCCGGTGTTGGCTGCCGTCGAGTTCCCAGGTTCGCGCCAGTAGACTATTGAGCAGATCGGTCAGGCCGGCGACAATCGCGCCATCCTTGCCGCGGCCGGGGTACTTTCGCTTGAGCGTGCGCGTTGCGTCATCCAGCGTCCAGTATTCGCGCTTCTGGTCGGGCCAGGCGCCCCAATCGACCAGGCCGGCGGTAAGATCGGTGGAGGATGCGAGCACATGCCAATAGAGCAGGTTGTCGTGTACGTCGATACTGGCGGTCAGCCGTGCAAGGGTCTGCCGGAGCGTTGGCAGAGCGCCGCGTTCGTATGCGCCGGCCGGGCGTTCCAGGATCGCCTTGGCGGTGATGGCCTCGGCACCGTCGGTGGAATCAATCGGCGCGTTCTGGTATTCGGCGGCGTGGGCTGCCGGGTTTCGCAACCGCAGATTCCAGTGGAGCTGTATGGCGCTGTGGCAGCCTTGCCGGTAGTGTTCCCAGGAGACTTCGGCTCCGGCGTCCATTTCCTCGCGGTGGGTGAGGTAGTAGGCGTCGGCCGACGCGCCGTCGCCACCCGCGGCCAAGTCCTCGGTTCGCAGGCGGGAGTACTCGCCCCATAGGTTGTCATTCGTCGGCCAGGAGATTACGGCGGGCGTGCGCTGCCCGTGCCATTCGGGCATGGCGCGGCGGTCGAGGTAGCGGCTCGCGAGGTCGTCGGGCTTGATGACTGTACAAGGCATGGCGGCGGCAATGGACGTGCCCGGGCCTCCCAGGGCTAGCACGGCCCCTTGGATTATCTCGTGGCGCGCCTGTGTTTGAGCCGGGCTGCGCGCGGATTCGTCGGTTTGCGGATCGTCCAGAATCACGAACGAAGGCCGGATGGTTCGGCCGTCGGCCGTCGTATGCGCCATGCCGCGTATTTGCCCGGTCAAGCCAGCGGTGCGGACGGTCGCCCCGGACGCGCGAGAGCCGGCAATTGTCGGCAACGTGATTTTGTGGCCCGTCCAGATCAGCGCCGTAGGCTCGCCGCGGTAGAGCTGGCCGCGGGCGCGCTGGGAAATGCCGTCTAGGCGGCGGATCGGATAGCAGACTTCGGGATAGTCGTCTAGTAGGCGGTCGTTGTGCGCGAAGGCCATTTTGATGGAATCGAGCAGTTGCACAGCGGCGGGTTCGTCCGCGCCGATCAGCGCGACGAACGGCCGCAACCCTCGCAGCAGGGCCCAGACGGCAGTCAGCCAGGACCACGTTGTCTTGCCGAATCCTCGCGGCATTGCGAAGGCGAACAGGCCCCCATTGGTTGCGGCCCCGGCCAATCGCCGGCAAGCCTGGTAGTGGCACGGGCCAGGCGGCAGGCAACAAATATCGGGGAAGTACTCTCGCCCAAAGAACGCTAGGTCGCGGCTACCTTCGGCGCGCCGCTCCGGGTCGCGGATCGGTGGTAAGGGGCCGATGTCGCGACCTGCCGTCGACAGCCGGCGTTGGCGTTCGGCAGCGGCCTTTTTGTGTGCGTCGTAACGGCGGGGCATTCAGTCAGCGCGCAGCGAGGGCGGCCTCGATGCGTTCGCGGGCGTGGGCGAAATGTGCGGCGGTGAACTCGCAGCCGACGAACCGGCGGCCCATAGCCAGACAGGCGGCGGCCGTGGTACCAGACCCCAGGAACGGATCGCACACCAGGCCACCGGGCGGCGCGAGGGCGACCAGGTCGCGGAGGATGGATTCCGGCTTCTGAGTCGAAATGGTCCGTTGCGAGGTGCTTGGCGCGGGTGCGGAGAGCAGGCCGGCGTGGTAACGGACGCCTGGACCGGGCTTCGACGGGTGCGCGCCGTGTGTCGCCCACAGCACGTACTCGCACTGGTTGCGAGGTCGATCGGGCTGGGGCCTCGCGTTGCGCTTGTCCCAGGGGATAATCCCGCGCCAAGTCCAGCCGGCTACCTGGATCGCGTCGGACGTGGCCGGGAGTTGTCGCCAGTCGCAAAAGACGCACAGGAAACCGCCGGGCTTGGTCGCGTCGAGCGCGGCACGCATCCACTGCGCAGACCACAGCAGATAGGCGCGTTGGTCTCGTGAGTCGCCGGCGAACTCGGCAAATAGGGTCTTGGTGTCGGTGGATTGGTACTTAGCACGGGTCGGTTGCGCGCGATCGCCGCGGAATTGGCCTCCTGACGAGTACGGCGGGTCAGTGATTACTGCGTCAAGTGAAGCGGGCGGCAGCGATGGCAACACGTCCTCCGCGCAGCCGTGGTATAGGGTCACATCGAAAGCCAGGTCGTGGCGGGTGGGGGTCATGGGTGAGGGCTCCGGGTGTCGATCAGGGCAGTAGCGGCCAGGCGGGCCAGTTCGTCGAGTGGCAGGTCGGCATGGTCAGGCAGCGCTCGCGCGAGGTGTTCGCGTGCGCGCTCGACTTCGGCGGGGTCGGTCGGTGGCGTGTCGCTTGTGGTTTGGTCGGGCGAGGGCGCGGCGCCCAACGCGAGCAGACGGTTCAACTCGCGTTGCGCGGCGAGGGCGGTCTTGCAGTCTTGGACTTGGACCGATCGGCGGTACAGGTTGTTGAGGCGGCGGATTGCGCGCCCCAGCTCGTGCGTCTTGTCGTAGCCGGCCGCGGCCATGAGGCGGCGTTGGGCTTCTGCGATAGCGGCTTCAGCGGCGGCCGGGGCGAGCCCGATCTGGTCGGAGGTCAGAGCGGCGGCGACCTGGTGTGTCGATTCGAGCGTCAACAGCAGCGTAATGGTCTGGTCGACGGTCTCCGGGCTTACCGTTGGCGGCCCGGGCTTGGGTTTCGCCTTGGCGCGTTTTCGTTTGGCCACTACTTTTGCGTCTCCGGTTCGGGGGGGACGTCGCGGAGCATTTCGCCGAACCAATCACGGTAGAACGTCCACACGTCGCGGTCGTTCGTCCAGTCGTATTGTTCCGCGCGAGGGTTGGCCGTAAGGTTGGCGCTGCCGGTGATGGTGTGGTAGTCGTCGCCGTGGTTCAACAGGAGGACCTTGGCGTGATTGCGGAAGGCGCGGTAGTGTCCCCCGCGGTCGCGTAGCCCGTTCAGCAGGCGCGAGTACACCGACGTTTCGCGGCGTTTGAAGTACAGGCCGCTCAAGAAGTTCACGGTGCCGATTTTGCCGGCGTCCCACAATTCGAGCAGCTCCACAACGGTGGTAGCGCAGAGTGTCCAGGTGGAGCAATAGAGCGTTTCCGTGTGTGGCAGCCACCGGTCCAGGATTAGCGGAACCCAGGTCCAGAAGTCCCAAGTGGCCCCGGAGACAATGTGCAGGGTTTCGCCTGGCTGGGGCGGTGCCCCGATCACGTCGGCGAGCGTGTCGCGTTGGCGCAGGCGTGCGAAGCGGTGCTTTGCCTCGCGCCGCAGGGCGCGGGCCGTCGGGATTCGGTCGGACTCCAGCCCATTGTCGGCGGCTGGGCCTCCGATCAGGTCGGCCAATAGCCAGTCGGGCGGGCCAAAGTCGTTGGGATCGAGCATTTGAGGTGTCGAACGCGGCGGCGGAGGGGAAAGAAAGTCTGTTTGAGACGAAAACCTATTTCCGCCCGGGGGTTCCGGGGAGGGCTGGGAAGGACCCGCGGCGGGCGTGGCGCGAGGTAGGCGCGCGGAAAAGGGGCGGAGGGCTGGGAAATGCCGCCAGATGGGGCGGCGGCTAGATTTCGGCGTCGGGGTCGCTCGGGTCGAGGTGCGAGACGATCACGCGGAGCAGGCGGTGCGTCTCGCGTTGCAGGCGGATCGAGAGCAGGCAGCCGACACCTAAAGCGAAGGCGATGAGCATGGTTAGTCGGGGGCGATGCGGAGCCAGAGCAACCAGCCGGGGTGCGGCAGGCGGCGCGGGATCGGTGGCCAGGCGGCGCGAGGCGGCAAGGCGTGGTGTGGTCGCGTGAAGTGGGGCGGTGCGCCGTGCGGCGCGTGGCGCGGTGGGCGGGCGTCAGCCGCGCAGCAATGGGCCAGGGTGGCGCAGAGGATCAGCAAGAGGATGGAGCAGCAGCGGAGCATTAGGCACCTTGGGGGTGAGAAGCAGGCTTTACCTTGGTGGTTACGTCCCGAATTACCGCGTCCACTTCCGTGTCCACGGGGGCGGTGATTCGGGCATGGGCCCAGCGGAAGGCGGCGGCCCCTACCAGGCCGATCAGCCAGCGGGCCAGCAGGCCGGGCAGGCCGCGTAGGCCCAGCCAGCCCAGGGCCAGCGTGGCGACGGAGCCAACGGCCCAGCCGGCCACCTCGGGCCCGGTGAGGGTGGCGGCGGCCTCGGACCACTGGCCCGTTACGGCAGAGCCGGCGGCGTCGGCCAGTTGGGCGCGAGGTACGGCCTCCAGGGCGGCCTCGGCCTTGGCGTCGGCGGCGGCTTGGGATTGGGCCTCCAGTTGGGCGAGTTGGGCCTCCAGTAGGCGGCGGCGGAGGTCGCGTTCTTCGGGCGGGCCGTGGATCGCCTCGGCCAGTTGGGCCAGGTCCAGCGAGGCGGCTCGAGCACCGCCGATTTCCGCGGCAGGATCCGGGCGCGTGGGCCAGACACCGCCAGCATTCGGCGAGGGTTGGGGCGTCTGTTGTGGCGCAGGCTGTTGCGGGTACGGGCATTGGCCCCCGGGGCATCCGCCACCTTGGCATCCGCCCATCATGCCTTGCAGCCGACCACCGAACGGTTGCCAGCGTTGGGCTTGCGTGGGGATTTCGACCAGGCGGGCGGCGGTCTTTTGTTGGGCGTTTCCCCAGAGAGCATAGAACGCGTGATGCGGCGCGGCGGCCCCATGGACCGGCCGACCGCCCTCTTCCTTTCTCTTGTCGAAGACTTGCACGGACACGATACCCACGATGCGGCCCGCGTGGATCACGGCGGAGCCCGACCGGCCTTCTGCGGGGATCGGCAGGAAACACAACCGGCGGCCCTCGTCGTAGCCGATCGCGTGGCCTTCGGCACCGGTGGCCCATGCGCCGTGAGCGCAGCCTACAGTATAGATCGGCGCGCCGGTCGGCACCACGGCGTCGGGCGGGGCCAGCGGAATGGCCGGCGGGATCGTTCCCTCGAGCGCCGCCAGATTCACCGCCACGATGGCCAGGTCGGCCGGTTCATCGCGCCAGAGCAGCGCGGCGGGCACGGCCTTGGACTCGTGCCCCAGAAAGAAGAATTGGGCCTGGAGCGTTTGCGAGGTCGCCACGTGCGCGGCGGTCGCCAGGAAGACGCGCCCCTGCGAGACCTCGAAGACGGTCCCGGTTCCCGTGTCGCCATTGGCGGCAACCAGGCGGGCGGTGGCGCTGTGCGCGGCGGCTAGTGCCGCGCAGTCGTCGGCGGCCCCTAGCGTCGGCACCGCGCAGCAGGCCACCAAGAGAAGAATCGGCGGGAGAAGGTGGAAGCGGAAGGGCATAAGGCACCAGGAAGAGAGGCGGGGGCCGGCCGGCCTGGCACGGCAAGAGAGGGCACCAGGCCGGCCGGCAAACGTGCGCGTCGCAGCCGTCAATTTATCACGCGAGGGAGGCTCGCGCAACGGCAATGTTGCGGGGCGAGGGGAAAACCCACCCTATTGGTCTAGTGTGGCCGCTACGGCCCCGAAATGGCCCGGTACTGGCCGGGGCCGGCTACAGGTCTTCGGGGTCGCCGGAATGGGCCGGCGCGCCTCAGGGCGTATCCTGCGAGGTCGGTTTCGGGTCGTTCCACACGCGCACCCCCCCGGCGAGCAGGTCGCGGATGCGGCAGATACGGCAGGGGATCACATGCAGCGGATTTCCACAGCGCGGGCAGATCGTGGGAGCAGTCGCGTAGCGTTCGCCCGTGCGCAGATGCAGCGGCGAGGTGGAGAGGTCGGAGTGGCGCACGCGGAACTTCCGGGGGCGGCGTTTCGCCTCGCGCCGCCGGGCGCGGGCCCGTCCGCAGTCGTCGGAACTCAGGATGTCGTGTACGAGGCTGGGGTCGAGCCCGTACTCGCGCGCCAGGCGGGCTTCCAGGGCCAGGTCGGCGTCCGGTTGGCTGGCGTAGCGGCTGCGGATTTCCGCCTGCACCGCTGCGCTCGGGCGCGCCTCGCAGATACGCGCCACGACGTAGGTGGTCAGGTGGAACTCGGCGGCCAGGGCGGCAACCGGTTCGCCGGCCCGCGCGCGGTCGCCGATCAGGTCGGCCAGCGTGGGCGTAATCGTCGGGCGGTCGTGGCGTTCGTCCATGGGGCCTCGCAACACGGGGAGCGGCTACAACGCGCGGAGCCGGAACGCGATCACAAAGGGTTGGCCGGCGGCTGGTACGAATCGATAGCGGACCCAATAGACGCCAGGCGTTGGGAAGGCGTCGGCCAGGTCGATCGGCACCAGGTGGCGGAAATTGTACCCGACAGAGTCGCAGGTCCAGCGCGAGTCGTTTTGCATCTCGGCGAAGAGGCAGGCGGCAACGTCCACCGGTTGGTTCGCGTGGCCATCGACGGCGGAAAACGCGGCGTCGGCCGATTCGCGTTCGATGGTGTAGCTGATTGCAGCAATGGCGGCGGGTGTGGC
>Ga0209313_1000424_pt1 | contig 37827 bp, 35 predicted proteins | sample BioC13SIPDNA_3_FD_185748 | JGI IMG/M metagenome (GOLD analysis project Ga0209313, IMG submission 185748) | Anaerobic biogas reactor microbial communites from Washington, USA - Biogas_R2_B C13 SIP DNA (SPAdes) (version 2) | ecosystem: Engineered > Bioreactor > Anaerobic > Unclassified | place... | reverse complement strand
CCACGCACCACGCACCTGCACCACGCACCTGCACCACCCTCACCGTGCCCGGACCGAAAGGGGACCAGGGGAGCCGGTCACCCGCCCCCGCACCGCCATGCCCGACACCCCGCACCTCGATCTGCATGCCGACGTCGTCGCCCTCACCGCGGCCATCTGCGACATCCCCTCGGTGAGCCGGGAGGAGGCTGCACTCGCGGATGCGATCGAGGAGGCGCTGCGGCCCCTCGACCACCTCACCGTCAGCCGGCTCGGCAACACGCTCGTCGCGCGCACCGAGCTCGGTCGAGCCGAGCGGGTGGTCCTGGCCGGACACATCGACACCGTGCCGATCACCGTCGATGCCGACGGGGCTCCGAGCAACGTCCCGACCCGGCGGGTTGTGGAGAACGGCGAGGAGCTGCTCGTCGGGCGTGGCACCGTCGACATGAAAGGTGGGGTCGCCGTCCAGCTGCGGGTCGCGGCCGAGCTCGCCGCGCCGAACCGTGACATCACCTTCGTCTTCTACGAGGGCGAGGAGATCGAGAGCGAGTTCAACGGTCTGCTCCATCTCGAGCAGCAGCGACCGGAGCTCATCGATGATGCCGACTTCGCCGTTCTCCTCGAGCCCACGAGTGGCGCGGTCGAGGGCGGCTGCAACGGAACCCTCCGGGCCGAGGTGACGACGCGCGGTCGGGCCGCCCACAGCGCGCGACCGTGGAAGGGGCACAACGCGATCCACGACGCCGCCGAGATCCTGCGGCGACTCTCCGAGTACTCGCCCGCCACCCGCACCGTCGACGAGCTGGAGTTCCGCGAGGGCCTCAACGCCGTGGGCATCGCAGGTGGCATCGCCGGCAACGTCATCCCGGACCGGTGCGTCGTGACGGTCAACTACCGCTACGCCCCGTCGCTCACGCCGGGGGACGCCGAGCGCCATGTCCGTGAGGTCTTCAACGGCTTCGACGTCCGCATCACCGACAACGCACGAGGCGCCCGGCCCGGGCTGCACCTTCCAGCGGCCCGCGCCTTCGTCGAGGCCCTCGACGTCCCCGTGCTCGCCAAGCAGGGCTGGACCGATGTCTCCCGCTTCGCCGCGATGGGGGTGGCTGCCGTCAACTTCGGCCCCGGGGACCCCAACCTCGCGCACATGGACGACGAGCGGGCTCCGGTGCGCGAGTACGTCGACTGTGAGAACGCTCTACTACGGTGGCTCTCGTGAGTCGCCGCGAGTATCGGACCGGACCGGTCCTCAAACGTCGTTCCCAGATCCCCCAGAGCACGTACGACCAACGCCTCCTGGACACCCGGGGCGGGACCGAGTGGTTGCACACCGACCCCTGGCGGGTGCTGCGCATCCAGAGCGAGTTCGTCGAGGGCTTCGGTGCCCTGGCCGAGCTCGGTCCAGCCGTGAGCGTCTTCGGCTCGGCCCGCACCCACCCGCATGATCCCGTCTACGAGCTGGCCGTCCAGGTCGGCAAGGCTCTCGCCGAGGCCGGGTATGCGGTGGTCACCGGCGGTGGACCCGGCACCATGGAGGCAGCGAACCGGGGCGCGCTCGAGGCGGGAGGCCTCTCCGTCGGGCTGGGGATCGAGCTGCCCTTCGAGGCCGGTCTGAACCAGTACGTCGACCTCGGGGTCAACTTCCGCTACTTCTTCGTCCGCAAGACGATGTTCGTGAAGTCCGCCGAGGGCTTCGTCGTGCTCCCGGGCGGGATGGGGACCCTCGACGAGCTCTTCGAGGCGCTCACCCTCGTCCAGACCCAGAAGGTGACCCGCTTCCCCATCGTGCTGATGGGCACGGAGTACTGGGCCGGCCTCCTCGACTGGTTGCGCGCGACGTGCGTCGAGGCAGGCACGATCAACGAGGAGGACATCGACCTCGTGCACCTCACCGATGACGTCGACGAGGCCGTGGCGCACATCGTCGCGGCCCGCGATGCGCGCGCTGCCGGCTGAGCCGTCGCACCTGGCATAGGCTCCCTGTCGTGGTCTGGGTCCTCTTCGTCGTCGTGGCCGTTCTTGTCATCGCGGCGACCCTCGGCATGCTGGCCGGGCGCATACCGTTCGACCGGATGAGCGAGCCGACCCACACGACCCCGGCGCTGTGCCTGCCCGCGGATGCGTCGCCGCAGGACGTCGAGAACGTCCGCTTCGACACCGCACTGCGGGGGTACCGCATGGACCAGGTCGACGAGGCGCTCGCGGTCCTCCAGGCCCGCATCGAGCAGCTTGAGAGTCAGCTGGCCGAGCGGGACCGCCGGCCGCAGGCTGCCCCCCAGGGTTTCAGCAAGCAGGGTTTCAGCAAGCAGGGTTTCAGCAAGCAGAGCTCCACCGACCCGCGTCCTGAGGTCTGAGCGTCGATGTTCACGGTCTCGGCGAGCACCCGCGAGCCGATCGAGGAGGTCTGGCGCCGAGTCAGTGACCTCGGCGCACACGCCGACGGGGTGCCATTCACCTCCAGCAGCACCGACCCCGGTGCGCCCGGGAAGGGCTGGCGGTTCGTGGCCCGCACCGCGGTGGGGCCGGTCGGCTTCGACGACTCGATGGTCATCACCGAGTGGGACCCACCGCGCCGACTGCGGGTGGAGAAGACCGGACGGGTGCTCGCCGGCTGGGCCGACATCACCCTTGCTCCGCTGCCGGAAGGGGGGACACACGTCACCTGGCAGGAGGAGGTGGTCCCCGCGCACGCGCGGACTGCTCGCGTGCTCCGTCCCGCCTTCGATGCGGGCGGCAAAGTCCTCTTCGGCGCAGCCCTGCGTCGGATGCTCGGGCTGCGCGGGAGCCCTGGCCCGCGCCTGGCGCAGGATGGATAGGACGGCGGCGAGCGCCTCGCGGATCAGCCCCGGTCGGCTGGCGCTTGCGACCCTGCTCGTCTATGCGGCTGCCCGCCTCGTCACCGCAGCGTTCCTCCTGGAGGCGCACACGCGGCAGGCTCCGTATGCGCCCTGGACCGGGGACGACGGCGTGGACTTCCTCGACATGTCGGTCCTCTGGGACGGCAGCTGGTACCGCGTCATCGCCGAGGAGGGGTACCCCACCGAGCTACCGCTGGACGCGGACGGTCGGGTCCACCAGAACGCGTGGGCCTTCTACCCGCTCTTCCCCGGCCTCAGCCGCGTGGTCATGGCGGTGACTGGCTTCGACTTCCGACTCGCCGCCACGATCGTCGCGCTCGCCGCCGGTGCGGGGGCTGCGGTGATCATGGCGCGGCTCTTCAGCAGGTATGCGCCGGCCCCGGTCGCGCTGGCCGCCGTCGCCCTGTGGGCGGTCCAGCCGGCGGCCCCGACGATGCAGATCGCCTACACCGAGTCGCTGGCCGTGCTGGTGCTCGTCGCTCTGTTCTCGGCGCTCGTGGCGCGTCGGTGGGCCGAGGTCGCCGTTCTCGCCCTCATCCTCGGCGTGACCCGACCGATCGCCGCGCCCGTTGCGCTCGTCGTCGGCATCGTCGTGCTCGGCGAGATCCTGCGGTGGTGGCGGCAGCGCGCGAGTACCTCACCCAAGCGACTGTTGGCGCCCGTGTGTGCCCTTGCGTTGACCGGCCTCGCCGGACTCATCTGGCCGACAGTGGCGGGGCTGATGACCGGGGTGCCCGACGCATACACCCAGACGATGGCGTCCTGGCGCGTGGGCCACGAGATCGTGCCCTTTCGCCCCTGGATCGACAACACGGCGTTCCTGCTCTTCGCCGACTCCGGTCACCCCAGGCTGGTGGCGCTCGTCGCAGTGCTCGCGCTGGCGGCGCTCCTCATCGCGGCAGCCGTGGGGCCGTGGGCGACCCGGCTGCCGGTGGAGCTGCGGGTGTGGATGCTGGCCTACCCCGCATACCTGGCCGCCGTCCTCGACGTCGGGACGAGTCTCGTCCGGTACGCGGTTCCCCTGTTCCCGATCGCGCTCATCCTCGTCGGGGGAGGGCTGCGTCGCCTTCCGCGCTGGTGGCCGGTCCTGGCGGGCGCGCTCATCGCGCTGTCGCTGTGGGCCCAGTGGCACTGGACCATGGGGCTGCTCGTCTTCGAGCCGCCCTCGGACCTGCCGCCCTAACCCGGGTCTTGGTCTGGCCGGCGGCCGTCACCACCCAACCGTCACCACCCGAAGGACGTTGGCGCAGCGGTCACCCTGACCGCCGCGACCGTCGCGTCGGCACCCTCGCAGGCGCGAGGTCGACGCCCCTCAGCGCCCGACGAAGGTCGGCCGCTCCTTGGCGAGGAAGGCCCGGACGGCCTCCTTGTGGTCCTCCGTGGCGCCGGTGCTGGCCATGAAGGACTCCTCGACGGCGAGAGCCTCGGCCAGCGGCAGCGTCGACCCGGCGAGGACCGCCTGACGCATCGCCCCGTAGGCCTTCGTCGGGCCGGACGCGAGTCGCTCGGCCGCCTGCCGGACGACGATGTCGAGATCCTCGGCGGCCACCACCTGGGTGACCAGGCCGAGCTCCAGGCACTCGGCTGCCGGGACGGTGCGCGGGTTGAAGAGGAGGTCCTTGGCACGGGCGTGGCCGACGAGGCGCGGCAGCCAGAACGAGGCGCCGGTGTCGCACGAGAGCGCGATGCCGGCGAAGGCCGAGTTGATGCCTGCGGTGTCGGCCATGATCCGCAGGTCCCCGGTGAGGGCCATGCTCATGCCGGCGCCCGCGGCGACGCCGTTGATCGCCGTGATGACCGGCTTGTTCATCGTCGCGAGGAGGATCGCGACGGGGTTGTAGTGCTCGCTCACGGTCGAGGCGAGGGACTCGTCGCCCTTCTCCAGGCTCTGGACGTGCTCACGCAGGTCCTGCCCGACGCAGAATGCGCGACCCGATCCGGTGAGCACGACGACCCGCACCGACTCGTCCTCGGCGGCGTCGGTGACCGCCTCCTTGAGCGCCAGCTTCATGGCGAGGTTGACGGCGTTCATCGCCTCCGGACGGTTGAGGCGGATGGTCCGGACGCCGTCGAGGTCCTCGACGAGGACGGGGCTGTCGGGGGCCGCTGCAGAGTCGCTCGTGGTCATGGAGACCAACCTATGCGTTCCGGGGCTGCCTGGCCGGTAGCGGCGACAGGTCGGACCGGCCGCCGCAGATGAGATTTCGCGAGGGTGGGTCCGTACGGGATAATGGAGGATAACGGTGGTCGGGACAAGACGTCGCGACGTGGGCGACGTGAGTCGAACAACCCGACCGGTGGCAGACGAAGGGAATGCTCATGGCGGCAATGAAGCCTAGGACCGGTGACGGCCCGCTCGAGGTCGTGAAGGAAGGTCGTGGGATCGTCCTCCGCATGCCGCTCGAAGGCGGCGGGCGACTGGTTGTCGAGATGACTCCGGACGAGGTGCGCGCCCTGGGCGACGCCATCGAGAACTGCGAAGGCCTGAAGTAGTCATCCGGCCAGCGCCGAACCAGGCATCAGTGGCCCCCGGGACCGAGTCGGTCCCGGGGGCCACTGCCGTCCACCGGCTTCTCCGCACGGGTAGGGCTGCACCGCACGGGTAGGGCGTCTTCGCACCGGTAGGGTCGGACGGGTGACTCCATCCCCTCCTCGTCGGTCCACGGAGCCCGCTGTCGGGCAGCGATCCGAGAACCTCATCGAGCCCACCCTGCCCACGTGGTCGGTGATCGGCGACATCACGGATGTCCCTCCTCCGACCTCCCGACGCACAGCGCCCGTGCTCGCCGTCGGTGTCGAGCGCGTGTCCGATGAGGCAGAGGCGTCGGACGGCGATCAGACGTCCGCCGGGTCCTCAGACGGCGAGAATGCGTCGGCCGCGCAGGTGCGCGTCGTCGGTGAGGGGGCCGTCGCCGCCCTGGCCCGGCTCGGACTGGACGCGACCGAGGTGGTCGCGACGCATACTCCCTCGGCCACGGCGGGTGACGTCACCACCGTCCCCATAGTCGCCGACTCCGCCGCAGACGGCTTCGGGCGCGTCCTCCTCGTGGGGCTCGGATCGAAGAGCACCGACCATGTGCGCGCCGCGGGCGCGGCCGTGGGGCGGCTCGTCCGCGACGTCGACCTGCTCGTCGTCGCCTTCGGGGCCGGCGAGGAGACCGCCGTCGTCGAGGGAGTGACGCTCGGCTCCTGGTCCGCCCCCCGCTGGCGGGCGGAGGGCCCGGTGCGACCCAGCGGCCCGCCGCGACAGGTGCAGCTCCTCGCGGCGAGCGATGCGCCCATCGACAAGGACGAGGTCCGGCGCGCGTCGATCCGGTGCCGTGCGACGGTTATCGCTCGGGGCCTCGGGCTCACTCCCTCGAACATCAAGAATCCCGCCTGGATGGTGACCCAGGCGCGCGCCCTGGCCCGCCGTAGCGGCCTCAAGGCGACGGTGTGGACCGAGCGCGAGTTGGCCCGGGACGGATTCGGCGGACTGCTCGCGGTCGGGGGCGGCTCGGCCACCCCGCCGCGGTTGGTCCGCCTCGACTACACCCCGAAGGGCGCACCCTCGGATGTCGCGCATGTCGTCCTCGCGGGCAAGGGCATCACCTTCGACACCGGCGGCCTCAACGTCAAGCCCGGCGACGGAATGGTCTCGATGAAGACGGACATGCTGGGTGCGGCGGTCGTCCTTGCGGTCCTCGCGTCGTGCCGCTCGCTGCAGGTGCCGGTCCGGGTCACCGGCCTGCTGGCCCTCGCGGAGAACCAGATCAGCGGATCCTCGTACCGCCCCTCGGACGTCATCACCCACTACGGAGGCACGACGGTCGAGGTGGGCAACACCGACGCCGAGGGAAGGCTCGTCCTGGCCGACGCCATAGCGTATGCGGTGGACCGGCTCGACCCGGACCTGCTCGTGGACGTCGCGACCCTCACGGGTGCGGCGAGAGTGGCGCTGGCCCGCAGCATGGGTGCCGTCCTCGGCACCGACGACGGCCTCGTGGCCGGGCTGCGGACCGCGGGGGAGTCGACCGGTGAGACGTTCTGGCGATTGCCGCTTGTCGATGACTACCGTGAGGCACTGAGCAGCGAAACGGCTGATCTGAACAACATCGCTCCGGGTGTGGGCGGGGGTGCCATCACGGCCGCGTTGTTCCTGCGGGAGTTCGCAGGCAACGTGCCGTGGGCCCACCTCGACATCGCAGGGCCGGGGCGATCCGACGTCGACAAGGGCATCCTTGCCAAGGGCGCCACGGGATATGGCGCGCGAGCTCTCCTCGCGTGGCTGGAAGGACTTTGATGAACGTAGGTTCGATGAACGCCGGCTACGGTCTCGCGGTGCGCTGGCCACTGACCGGCGCACCCGCCGAGGTCGCGGACCGGTTGCGCGAGTATGTCGTGGGCACCTCGATCGCGAACTTCATGTTCCTCGACGGGCTGGCCTTCAAGACCTGGCGGATGCGCGAGGGCGAGTGGTTCGAGGGCACCTACGTCTTCGACACCGAGCTGGTCCGCGACGAGTTCCGCAAGACGTTCGAGGAGTCTGCTGCCACCTCTCCGGTGTCCGAGCTCATCGGGGCCGGACCGGTCGCCATCGACGACTTCGAGGTCGTCGCGATCGCCGAGGGTCCGGCGGGGTTCCGGCGGGGAGCCGGGCCCGAGGCCCTGCTGCGCAAGTAGGCGTCACAGACTTTCGACAGGCGGAACCGGCCGCCGAGGAGCGTCTTCGGACGTGCTCGGCGGCCGTTCTCGTTCCGGGGGGGCTGCTGAGGCAGACCGTCCAGGGCTTACTTCTCGAGGCCGGTCTCCTGGCCGCCTTGTCGGCGGCGCCATGTCGGCGGCGCTACCTCTTGACCGGGCTACTTCTTGACCGGGCTACTTCTTGACCGGGCCAGTTCTTGACTGGGCTACTTCTTGACTGCGACGAGTAGGCCGTCGCCCACCGGGAGCAGGGTGACCTGCAGGTCCTCCCGGTCGCGCAGCGCCTTCCCGAGGTCGCGCAGGGTGACGGTGTTGTCGTCACGGGCCGCGGGGTCCGCGACCTTGTCGTGCCAGAGCATGTTGTCCAGGACGAGGACGCCTCCCGAGCGCAGCAGTCGCAGGGCGTGCTCGGTGTAGGCCGGGTACTCGGCCTTGTCCGCGTCGATGAGCACCAGGTCGTAGGCCCCGTCGGTCATCCGAGGCAGGACGTCCAGTGCCCGCCCGGTGATCACCCGGGTGCGCTGATGGGGGATCCCGGCGTTTGCGAAGGCCTCCTTGGCCGCGCGTTGGTGGTCCGCGTCGATGTCGATCGTCGTGAGGACACCACCCTCGGGCATCCCCTCGAGCAACCACAGCCCCGAGGAGCCGGCCCCTGTGCCGATCTCACAGACGGACATGGCCCCGCTGGCGGCGGCAAGCATGCGCAGGACCGGTCCGACCCCCCGGGACACCGGGGTGGCACCCATCTCCTCGCCCCGGAGCCTGGCGTGCTCGTGGTTCTCGCTCTCCGGCACGAACTCCTCGGCATAGGACCAGCTCGCCGGCTTGATCGAACTCATGCACTCCACCCTAGTTCGGTGCTTGTCCCGCGTCCGTGCGGCGCGCCCGGAACCAGCACTCTTCAACCAGCACTCTCAACCAGCACTCTCCAACCTCGCTCCCAGCGGGTTCCCAGGTTCGCCTCGCACACTGAGGGCCCGTAGGGACGAGCACACTGAACCGCCCTCCATCTCGAAGGATGCTGACGCTGATGACGGACACTCTGAGCTCAGAGACTCTGAGTACCGACACTGGGAGTGCCGAGACTCTGAAGACCGAGACCTTGAGTGCTGAGGCCTGGACCCCCCCGACCTGGGACGAGATCGTCCGGGAGCACTCGCCCCGTGTGTACCGCCTTGCGTACCGGCTGACCGGCAACCAGCACGACGCCGAGGACCTCACCCACGATGTCTTCATCCGCGTGTTCCGCTCGCTGCACACGTTCCGGCCCGGCACCTTCGAGGGCTGGCTGCACCGCATCACGACGAACGTCTTCCTCGACAAGATGCGGCGCAAGCAGCGGATCCGCTTCGACGCCCTCACCGACGAGTGGGCCGCCCGGCTCCCGGGCCGGGCCCCGAGCCCGGAGCAGGTCTACTCGGATACGCACCTGGACGGCGACATCCAGGAGGCTTTGAACTCCCTCCCCCCGCACTTCCGCGCTGCGGTGGTCCTCTGCGACATCGAGGGACTCACCTATGAGGAGGTCGCGGAGGTGCTGGACATCAAGCTCGGCACGGTGCGCTCGCGGATCCACCGGGGCCGCGCCCAGCTCCGGACCGCTCTCGCGCACCGGGCGCCGCGCCAGGATGTCGCCCGAGGTCGAAGCGGACGCCACTCGCGTCCCATCCCGCAGGTTGCGGCCGGTCTATCCTGACCCGAGCCGATGCCCCGCACCCTCTACCCGTCCGTGAGCAGGACTCACCTCGAAGAGAACAGGACCTGGTGTTGAGCACCCACGACAACGACGCCTGGCACAACGAGCGGACCCTCCCACTCGAGGACCACGTTCCGCCCGGTGAGGTCGCGCACCACGACGTCGACCAGGACGCGGGCCATCACACAGAGCCCGGGTCTCCGGATGACGCACAGGGGTATGCGCGTGGCCAGCAGCACGACGAGCAAGGGCACCCGGGTGGTGGGCACGGCAGCCGCCCCTGGGGTAGCCGCTGGGCCGTCGGTTCGCAGCACGGCGATACCCAGAGCATGGAGACCAGCCACAACGCCCCCTCCCACACCGATACACAGGGGTCGGGCGGCGGGTACGCCGAAGGCTACGGCGATGCCAACCGCACCCCTCCTCAGCCGCTCGCTCCGGTCTGGAGCTATGAGTCGACGCCGAGCCGCGCATACTCCGTGGGCGGTGCGTACGGCTACACCCAGCCGTACCCGCCCGCCGGCCCGACGAACCCGCCGTCGCGTCCCACGAAGAAGGGCCCGGGCTGGGGCGCGCTGATCACGACCTGCATTCTCGCGGCGCTCCTCGCCGGCAGCCTGGGCGGCGTGGCCGGCGGTTGGCTGGCCGCGAACGACTACCTCGACTTCGGCCCGAACGGGTACACCGCGCCCTCCCCGACGCCTGCCCAAGGTGCAGTGGACCGTCCAGCGGGCTCGATCGCGAACATCTCCGCCAACGCTCTGCCGAGTGTGGTCACGATCCTCGTCAGCGGTCCCGGCGGGCAGCGGGCCGGCTCGGGGTCCGGGTGGGCGTTCGACGACCAGGGCCATATCGTGACGAACAACCACGTCATCGAGGCTGCGGTGGACAGGGGGAAGATCGTCGTGCAGACCTCGGACGGTCAGCGCCACGACGCCACACTCGTCGGCCGCGACGAGTCGTACGACCTGGCCGTCCTCAAGGTGGAGGGCGTCCGGCTCAAGCCGTTGCCCCTCGGAGACTCCTCGGAGGTCCGCGTCGGCGACGAGGTGATCGCCATGGGTGCGCCCCTCGGTCTGGACTCCACCGTGACCGCCGGGATCATCAGCGCCCTGAACCGTCCTGTCAGCCCCGGTGGCGGGACCTCGCAGTCGTACATCAACGCCATCCAGACCGATGCCGCGATCAACCCCGGCAACAGCGGTGGGCCGCTGCTCAACATGGCCGGTCAGGTCATCGGGGTCAACAGCGCGATCGCGACCATGCCCTCTCTGGCGGGTACGGCCGGCAACATCGGGGTCGGCTTCGCGATCCCGAGCAACCAGGTCGCCAAGACCGTCGAGCAGCTCATCCGCACCGGCAAGGCCGAGCACCCCATCATCGGGGTCATCCTCGACCAGCGGTACCAGGGCGAGGGTGTCCGCATCATCGGTGAGGACGAGGGAGCCGATGAGCCGATCGTGCCCGGCGGCCCGGCCGACCAGGCGGGCCTCCAGCCCGGAGACATCATCCTCGAGTTCGAGGGTCGCCCCATGACCACCCCCGATGAGCTCGTCGTAGCCATCCGCGCGATGAACGTTGGTGACGAGGTGACACTCAAGGTGCGCCGGGGCTCGGCGACCCTCAATGTCACCATGGTGCTGCAAGGTCGAATCGCCGACTGATGAGCTGCGCCGCCATGGGCCCACCGAGGCGTTCAGTCGGCGGGCTGACGGCGAGGCAGCCGGGCCAACGGCGGTAGGGTCGGTCCCGAAGCGGCGAGAGGCGCCGCTGCGTAGGAGACGAGGTCGACGCGGGTGTTCTTTGGGATCAATGGCAGCGAGGTGCTCCTGCTGATCCTGATCGCGATCATCGTGCTCGGGCCGCAGCGGATGCCTGAGTACGCCGCGAAGCTCGCGCGCGGGATCCGTCAGCTGCGCGTCATGGCCGAGGGGGCCAAGGGCCAGCTCAAGGAGCAGCTCGGTCCGGAGTACCAGGACATCAACTGGCGTCAGTACGACCCACGTCAGTACGACCCGCGCCGCATCGTGCGGCAGGCGCTCATCGAACCGCTCGAGGAGGCGACTGCGGGCGTCAAGGATCTGGGTGCGCCGACCGCCGCCGCTGCCGGGGCCGCCGCATCGAGGAGCGCGGTCGGTACGGATCCACCCAGGCGCAGCGCCGCCGCGCCAGAACCGATCGACCCCCGCAGCTATGACCCGAGTCGGCCGACCCCCTTTGACACCGACGCCACCTAGCGAGGCCTACGCCTCGCAAGGTTTTTCGGGGGTGGTGAGGATGGCCTCGCGTGGTGGCGTCCAATCGGGCACGACGCCACCTAGCCAGGCCGGCGTTCGGTTCCGCTTCTCGAGTCGGTGACTTTGGCCTGGCGTGGTGGCGTCCAATCTGGCACGACGGGAGATGAAGGCCGTCGAGGACCGAGGGAAGCTCCCGTCACCGCCGCCGATGGTGCCGGTGCGGGCGGTCACCGTGACGACGGAGGTGATGTGGGTGCCGGAGTTCGTGATGGAGGCCTTGGCGCCGTTGACGACCCACTCATCGCCGACGAGCTCTGCACGGGTGCGCGAGGCCGCGGCGTCCGAGCCGGAGTCCGGCTCGGTGAGGCCGAAGCCCGCGAGCGCGCGACGGCGAGTCAGCGGGCAGTCGCCGCAGAGGTCGCGGTATGCGCCGCTCGCCGGGGACCCCTTGCTCCGTCGCTCGACACCTACTCCCTCGATCGCCGCGCGGTCCGTGATTCGCCTGCAATTGCGGTCGAACGGCGTGGCAGGTGTCAAACGGGTGAGTAAAGGTCGAACGAAGGGCTAAGCGGCGAGTCAGCGGCAGTCGCCTCAGAGGTCCCGGTATGCGCCGCTCGCCGGGCTGACGGCGAAGCACTCCGGCGCCCACCAGCCCTCGCGTTCGAAGCGCACCTCGATCGCGGACGTCGCCGCGTCGACCAGCCCCCGAAGCAGCAGCGCAATCGCCGAGCCACCGAAGCCGCCCCCGGTCATCCGGGCACCCAGCGCGCCGGCGGCGAGGGCTTCGACGCCACCTAGCCAGGCCGGCGTTCGGTTCCGCTTCTCGAGTCGGTGCGTGTCTACCTCCTTACTTTCCCTGGCATGGCGGGGTATGAAACGGTGAAGGTATGGCGACAGAGTCCACCGCACAAGCTGAGCGGGGCCGGCGCCTCGCCTCCGACTCGCCTGTCCTGAGGGCGGAGGGACTGGTCAAGAGGTTCGGCTCCCTGACGGCCGTCGACGATGTCTCGCTCCACATCGAGGAAGGCGAGACCTACGGACTGCTCGGCCCCAACGGCGCCGGGAAGACGACGACCATCTCGATGATCGCCGGGCTGCTCACCCCGGACGCGGGCACGATCACGATCGCCGGCCGGCCGATTATCGGCTCCTCGGTCGAGGCCAAGCGGCACCTCGGCCTCGTACCCCAGGACCTGGCCATCTACCCCGATCTGAGCGCCCGCGACAACCTGAAGCTCTTCGGCAAGCTGCAGGGTCTGCGTGGGGCGGCGCTCCGTCGACGCGTCGACGAGGTGCTTGCGCTCATCGGGCTGACCGACCGCGCCGGCGGGGCGAGCAAGAAGTTCAGCGGCGGCATGAAGCGCCGTCTCAACATCGGCATCGGACTGCTGCATCAGCCGAAGCTGCTCATCCTCGACGAGCCCACCGTGGGAGTCGACCCGCAGTCGCGCAACCAGATCCTCGAGTCGGTCGAGTCACTCTCGACCGAGGGGATGGCGGTCCTGTACACGACCCACTACATGGAGGAGGCCGAGCGGCTGTGCGACCGGATCGCGATCATCGACTCCGGCCGGATCCAGGCCGAGGGGACCCGTGACGAGCTCGTCGAGCTCATCGGCGGCGTGGACACCATCCTCCTGCGCGGATCAGGCGACCTCGCAGCCGCTCAGGCGGCCGTCGAGAGCATTCCGGCCGTCCAGAACGTGCACCGTGAGCGGGGGCTTGTCACCGTGTACGTGCACGGCGCACCGACCCACGTCGCACCTATTGTCGGCGCGGCGACGTCCGCGGGTATGGCCCTGTCCGATGTCGAGCTCTCCCGTCCCGACCTGGAATCGGTCTTCCTCCACCTGACAGGGAAAGCGCTGAGGGACTGAGGGAGGACGGCATGCCGAGGACATGGGAGCAGGAGCGGCCATGACCAACCTGAGCAAGCTGCTGGCGATGGTCCGCTACGACCTCCGTCAGCGCCTCACCGACGGGTCCGTGCTGGCCTTCGCGGTCGTGGTGCCGCTGGCCCTCATGTGGGTCATGGACGTCGTCTTCTCCGACGCCACGGACGTGGAGCTGCAGCCGATCACGGTCGCCGTGGCAACGCCCGCTGACGACCAGCTGGCCGCGGTGATTCCCGAGGTGCTGCGGGCGGTCTCCGCGGACGGTGAGCTGCAGATCGAGGTCAGGGAGGTGACCCCGACCGAGGTCCCCGATCTCGTTGCTGACGGGAGCGCGGGAATGGGAGTCGTCGTACCCCCAGACTTCTCCACGGCGCTCATTGCAGGGGACGGCCCGGAGGTCGAGGTCACGATCGGCGACAACACCGGGATCATGGATCAGATCGTGGGCTCGGTGGTCCGCGCCACCCTGGCTCAGCTGACGGCGGGAACGCAGGCAGCGACCGCTGGCGTCGAGCTCGGCGTCTCTCCCGACCAGCTCGCTGCCCTCGGCCAGGCTGTCGTCGATGAGGCGCCCCAGGTGCAATGGCGTGAGGGGCAGGCGGCGTCCGAGCAGCTCGGGTTCCAGGAGTCCATCGTGGCCGGCCAGGCTGGTATGTTCCTCCTGTTCACCGTCGGCTTCGGTGTCCTGGCCATGGTCAGAGAGCGTGAGCAGGGGACCATGGCCCGCCTGCTCTCGATGCCCATGCCGCCCTGGCTCGTCACGGCTGCGAAGGGCGCCGTCAGCTTCCTCCTCGGTCTGATCTCCATGACGGTCCTGCTCACAGCCGGCTCTGTGCTGTTCGACGGGGTGGACTTCGGTGCCCCGGTCGCTGTCGGTGTGCTGATCCTCCTGGTCGTTGCGGCCACCACGTCGCTCATGTTCATCATCACCAAGGTGGCGCGTACAGCGGAGCAGGCCGGGATCGCGCAGTCCATCGTCGCGGTCGTGCTCGGAATGAGCGGCGGAGCCTTCTTCCAGATCAACGCGACGGGCCTCGTGGGGACGATCCTCGCCCTCAACCCGGTCAAGGCCTTCATCGACGGTCTCGGAGTCACGTCCGGCGGAGGGAGAGTGGGTGACCTCGGGACCGTGGCACTCATTCTGGGGGCCTTCACGGCGCTCTGCCTCGTGTGTGCCTGGCTGCTCCCCGATCGGAAGGATGCCCTGTGAGATCCGTACTGGCGATCGCGGAAGCCGAGCTGAAGCGGTTCAACGCGGACAAGTCGAACATCTTCTTCGTCTTCATCTTCCCCCTCGCTCTCGTCTTCCTCCTGGGCTCCCAGTTCACTCCTTCCGGGACGGCGGGCACGGTCGCGGTCACGGGACCGGAGTCCGGGCTCCGCGTCGCTCTGATCGAGCAGATGGAGACCGCAGGCCTCGAGGTGACGCTCACGGACGAGGACGGTATGCGCAGGCAGGTCGCTCGCGGAACGGCGGATGTGGGTGTGACGATCCCCGAATCGGCGGCCGAGGACTTCGCTGCTGGAACGGATTTCGCGCTGGAACTCGTGTCGGCGTCGCAGTCGGACGCGGTGGCGGTCGCCCAGCTGGTGCGCGACGCGACGGCGGCGGCCACCTTGCGCGAGGGCCAGGTCATCGCACTGCGCGGCGCGGGCATCGACTCCGACGCCGACATCGTCCGGGCTCTCGAACGGGCCGAGGACTCAGTTGCTCCGGCCCGGCTCGTGGTCCGTAATCAGAGTGGACTGGCCCGGGAGTTCCGCGGGCTGGGTCAGTTCGACCTCACCGCTTCCACCACGCTCCTGCTCTTCACCTTCCTCACCGCCCTCACGGGCGCGGTCACCCTCATCCAGGCGCGCCGGGACGGCGTGGTCAAACGCATCATGGCGTCCCCTGTCTCGGCGACCCAGGCGATCGCCGGCCAGGGGTTGGGCCGGTTGGCCATCGCTCTCTTCCAGGGCCTGTACATCATGCTCGCGTCCTGGCTCATCTTCGGAGTCTCCTGGGGCGACCCGGTCGCCGCGAGCGTCCTGCTCCTCGTCTTCTCGCTCGTGGCAGCGGGTGTGTCGATGATCGTCGGGGTCCTCGTCGACAACGAGAGCCTCGGCCTCGGGCTCGGCATCGGTGCTTCGCTGGTCGTCGGAGCCATCGGGGGAGCGATGGTGCCCCTGGAGTTCTTCAGCGACACGATGCGGAGGGTCGCGCACTTCACGCCACATGCGTGGGGCTACGAGGCGTTCGCCGAGCTGCAGCGCCGGAGCGGCGGCCTCTTCGACATCCTGCCCGAGCTCGGTGTGCTGCTCGCCATGGCTGTGGTCACGCTCGCTCTCGGCAGCTGGCTGCTGCGTCGTTCCCTCGAGCGCGCGATGTAGCAGCCGGCCGAGTCAGCGCCCGACGTGGCACGGCGCGGCACGGCGCGGCACCCGACGACTCCGAGCGCCAGGCGAGCTGCGCGGGCGCCCGACTGGCGGGACCTCGCCGTCGTTGACCCTTGCTCCGTCGCTTGCCGCTTGTTCCCGAATTCTCCTGCAATTGCGCGCAATCTAGGGGGCAGGTGTCAAACCGGGGAGGAAGTGTCGAACCGGGGAACAACTGTCGAACGGCGGCGCAGGTGTCAAACCGGGGAGGAAGTGTCGAACCGGAGAACAACTGTCGAACAACGGCGCCGGTTTCGAACCCGTGGAGCAGGTGCCGCCCGACAACGGCAGCGGTCGAGGCCTCGGGTCAGCGGCCGGCGGGGGTGAGTCCGAGGCTACGTCCCGCCAGCCCGCGGGCGCGGGTCGAGAGGCCCCTGGCGATGCCGCGCAGAGCGACGGCGGCAGGGGAGGTCGCAGCGCCGACGACGACGGGGCTGCCGGTGTCGGAGCCCTCCCGGAGGCGGACGTCGAGCGGGATCTGGCCGAGCAGAGGAACCTCGGCGCCGATCGAGCGGGTCAGTGACTCGGCCACCTGGCGCCCGCCGCCGGAGCCGAAGAGCTCCTGACGGCTGCCGTCGGGAAGCTCGAGCCAGGACATGTTCTCGACGACACCCACGATGCGCTGGTGGGTCTGCAGGGCGATCGACCCGGCCCGCTCGGCGACCTCTGCGGCGGCCTGCTGCGGAGTGGTGACCACGAGGATCTCGGCACTCGGGATGAGCTGGGCGATGGAGATCGCGACGTCGCCGGTGCCCGGGGGCAGGTCGAGGAGAAGGACGTCGAGGTCCCCCCAGAAGACGTCACCGAGGAACTGCTGGAGGGCCCGGTGCAGCATGGGGCCACGCCACACGACGGGCTGGTTGCCGGGGACGAACATCCCGATCGAGATGACCTTCACGCCGTGGGCGACCGGCGGCATGATCATGTCGTCGACCTGGGTGGGACGGTGCTCGACCCCGAGCATGCGGGGGATCGAGAAGCCGTAGATGTCGGCGTCGACGACGCCGACACGCAAGCCGGACTCGGCCATCGCGGCCGCGAGGTTCGCGGTGACCGAGGACTTGCCGACGCCGCCCTTGCCGGAGGCGACCGCATACACCCGCGTCAGTGAGCCTGCCTTGGCGAACGGGATCTCGCGCTCGGCCGCGCCCCCGCGCAGCTGCTGGCGGAGGGCGCCACGCTGCTCGTCGGTCATCACGCCCAAGGTGACGTCGACGCCGGTCACTCCGGGCACCTTGAGCAGGGCCTCGGTCGAGTCCTTCGTGAGGGTGTCCTTGAGCGGACAGGCCGCGACCGTGAGCAGGATGGTCAGGGCGACCCGGCCGGACTCGTCGACGGCGACCGACTCGACCATCCCCAGCTCGGTGATGGGCTTGCGGATCTCGGGGTCGTCGACCGTGCTCAGCGCGGCCAGCAGGGCTTCTTGGGTGACGTCAGACACCCCACCATGCTAGGCGCTCTCGGGAGGACCCTCCGTCGTGGTCTCACTCGACCGGTTCGATTCCGTGCTGACGTGGGCCGGGGCGGACTCGGTCGACGCGGCTACCGACAGCTGCAGGCCGCGCTCCTCCATCTCGTCCAGCAGGGAGCGCAGCTCGGAACGGACGAAGTCGCGCGTGGCCGTCTCGCGGAGGGCGATCCGCAGCGCCGCCACCTCGCGGGTGAGGAACTCGGTGTCGGCCAGGTTCCGCTCGGCCTGGAGCCGGTCCTGCTGGAAGGCGACCCGGTCCCTGTCGTCCTGCCGGTTCTGGGCGAGCAGGATGAGCGGGGCCGCGTAGGACGCCTGGAGGGAGAGGATGAGGGTCAGCAGCGTGTAGTTCAGCTCGCGTGGGTCGAACTGCAGCTCCTCCGGGCCCCAGGTGTTCCAGACCAGCCAGACGGTCACGAAGACCGTCATGCCGATGAGGAACTGCACGGTGCCCATGAACCGCGCGAACTTCTCGGCGACGATGCCGAACGACTCGTTCGACATCGCCGACGGGCGCCGCCACCGCAGGCTGCGCGACTCGCGGGGCTGGTCGATCCGGACGCGCTCAGCCATCGTCGCCTCCCGTCGCCGACGAGCTCGGCACCACGGGGATGTCCTCGGTGACGTCGTGGCGGTCCTCGCGCCAGTCCTCCGGGAGGAGGTGGTCGAGCACGTCATCGACGGTGACCGCGCCGAGGAGCCGTCCGTCCTTGTCGCACACGGGTAGGGAGACGTGGTTGTAGGTCGCCATGATGCGGGTCACGACGCCGAGCGGGTCACCCGGATCCAACGGCTCGACGTCCTTGTCGAGGATGCCGCCGACCGCGGCGTGCGGGGGCTCACGGAGCAGCCGCTGGGTGTGGACGAGCCCGAGGTACTTCCCTGTCGGGGTCTCCAGAGGTGGTCGGCAGACGTAGACGGCGGCGGCCTTCGCGGGCGAGATCTCTTCGCGCCGCACCATGGCCAACGCCTCGGCGATGCTCGCCTCCGGGCCGAGGATGATCGGCTCGGCAGTCATCAGACCACCGGCCGACTCGTCGTCGTACGCACGCAGCCGGCGCATCTGCTCGGCCTCGTCCGGCTCCATGAGCGCGATGAGGGCCTCGGCCTGCTGGGGGTCGAGCTCGTTGAGGAGGTCAGCCGCGTCGTCGGGCTCCATCGCCTCGAGCACGTCGGCCGCACGGGGCGCATCGAGGCCAGCGAGGATCTCGACCTGGTCGTCCTCGGGGAGCTCCTCGAGGACGTCGGCGAGCTTGCTGTCGCTCAGGGCCTGGGCGACCTGGGCGCGCCGGGTGGGCGGCAGGTCGTGGATGACCTCGGCGAGGTCCGCCACCTTGAGGTCGCCGTACGTCTCCAGCAGCCGCTCGACGCTCTGCTCCGCGCTCGGGTCGAGGAGGCCGGTGACATCGGCGATGTCGGCGACGAAGGTCTCGCCCTTCCGGCGCCGGGTGAGCCTGGTGAAGGTGGAGGTCGCGCGCTTCCCAACCCGGCAGAACACCCGTGAGACGACCCAGTCGCGGTTCTGCTGCTGCTCGATCCCGACGTCCTCGACAATGACGTCGATCATGCCGTCCTCGGTGCGCACGAGGACCTGACGCTCGAAGAGCTCGGCCACGACGAGGGTCTCACCCGGCCGCTGCTCGAACCGACGCATATTGACCAGGCCGGTCGTGATGACCTGCCCGCCGTCAACGGAGATGACGCGTGTCATGGGGAGGAAGACGCGCCGACGTCCGGGCACCTCGACGACGAGGCCGATAGCGCGGGGACGGCGGCGGGCGGGCGTGATGACGACGTCGCGCACCTTGCCGACCTGGTCACCGAGGGGGTCGAAGACACTGAGCCCGGCAAGGCGGCCGACGAAGACGCGGGGCTGAGTGCTCACCGAGTCAGCCTACCGAGATGGAGCATGGCCACGCGGGACGCTGTGAGCATCCGCGACCGTGCCTCCGGACGAGGCCGACGGTGGGCCGGGAAGCTGCAGTCGTCAGTGAGGGATCACGCCCGGCCGGCGTGCCACGGACGACGGCCGAGAGTCGTCGCCGGCCCCGGGACCAGCGGGGCGCGACCGGACTCCTGGGGCTGCGAGCTGGGCCCGCTCAGCGGCGGCCCGAAGGGGTGCAGCGCGTAGACCGAGCCCGCAGCGGCCCAGCGGGTCACGACGTCGTCGGTGGCGTTGAGGCGCTCGCCCGCCAGGGCCTCGGTCGCCTGCTGCCAGGACTCGGTATGCGGTGCCAACAGGTGGGCGGTCGCCGTCACCGTGAGCAGACGGCCGCCGCTGTCCTTGGACCGGAGGATGAGGTGGACGACCTCGGGGAGCGGCGGGAGGAGCTGCTCCCCCTCGCCGCAGACGACGTAGAAGCGGTCCCGGTCCCACGCATACCAGACGGCGAAGGAACGGTCGCCCGGGATGTCGATCCACATGATGGCGGACTTGTTCGCGGCCTCGGCGAGCAGAGCGGTCGTCTTCGCCGTGGGCTCGGCGAGGGTCTCGGCGGAGGCTGCACTGCCGTCACCGGCGGCCCCTGGCTCCCGCTCCGGCGTTGCGTCGGTCGTCACACGTGAACTGTCTCATAACAGGCAGCGCCGGTTCCTTGCTAGCGTCACCGTGGCAGCTCTGCTGCCGTCCCACGCCTATCCGCCCATCATGACGTCAGGTGAACCATGCGCAGCGCCAAGGACTTCTTCGCCCCGCTCGCGGTCGGAGCCCCCGCTCCGGTCCGGGAGGTTCCGGCGAGACCGAGCCGGATGATCCACTTCTTCGACCCGAGCAACCCCAAGATGGCGGCGAAGGTGCCCGACCTCGTGGGCACGGTGGACGTCCTCCTCGGCAACCTCGAGGACGCCGTCAAGGCCGACAACAAGGAAGCCGCCCGGCAGGGACTCGTCGACATCGCGCGATCCACCGACTTCGGCGAGCACACCCAGCTGTGGACGCGTATCAACGCGCTCGACTCGCCCTGGGTCCTCGACGACCTGCTCACGCTCGTCACCGAGATCGGCGACCGGCTCGACGTCATCATGGTCCCGAAGGTCCAGGGACCGGAGGATATCCACTACATCGACCGCATCCTCGCCCAGCTCGAGGCGAAGGCTGGGGTGCGTCGTCCGATCCTCGTCCACGCCATCCTCGAGACGGCCCGCGGCATGGCGAACGTCGAGGAGATCTGCGGTGCCTCTCCGCGCATGCAGGGCATCTCCCTCGGCCCCGCCGATCTCGCGGCCGACCGCAGGATGAAGACCACGCGGGTCGGTGGCGGACACCCCGGGTACCTCGTCCGCCAGGACCCGCCGACCGGTGTCGACGATCCCATCAACGCGGAGCGCACCGTCTTCCAGCAGGACCTGTGGCACTACACGATCGCGCGCATGGTCGACGCCTGCGCGATGCACGGGATCTTCCCGTACTACGGCCCATTCGGTGACATCAAGGACGTCGTGGCCTGCGAGGACCAGTTCCGCAACGCCTTCCTCCTCGGCTGTGTCGGGACCTGGACCCTGCACCCGGTCCAGATCGAGATCGCCAAGCGGGTTTTCAGCCCCTCGGCCGCGGACGTGGCCCACGCCCGCCGGGTCAAGGCCGCGATGGGTGACGGCACCGGAGCCGTGATGCTGGACGGGAAGATGGAGGACGACGCCAGCCTCAAGCAGTGCCTGGTGATCCTCGAGCTCGCCGAGCGCCTCGCCGCGAACGATCCCGAGCTCGCCGAGCTGTATGCGGAGGTCCAGGAATGAGCGACCAGGCAAGCACCGCATACACCCCCCGTCGGTCGGTCCTCTACATGCCCAGCTCGAACGAGCGGGCGCTGGAGAAGGCCAAGACCCTCCCCGTCGACGCCCTCATCCTCGACCTCGAGGACGCTGTGGGGCCGGGCGAGAAGGAGGCCGCGCGGGCCGCGGCCTGCGCCGCCGTGCAGTCGGGGGAGTACGGGCACCGTGAGCTGACGATCCGCATCAACGGCATCGGGACCGAGTGGCACGAGGCGGACCTCGAGGCAGCGTGTGCGGCCGGTCCCGACGGGATCGTCGTGCCGAAGGTCAACACGTCCAAGGAAGTCAAGAACCTCGAGAAGGCGCTCCTCCGCTACGGGGCTCCCGCGACGACGAGGCTCTGGGCCATGATCGAGACCCCCGACGCGATCTTCCGGGTGCGCAAGATCGCGTCGGCCTCTGACCGGCTTGCCGTCCTCGTCATGGGCACCAACGACCTCGTCAAGGAGCTGCAGGCCCGGCACGTCCCGGGTCGCAGCCCGCTGCTGACGTCCCTCTCCTGGTCACTGCTGGCCGCGCGCCGCGCCGGCATCGCCATCCTCGACGGCGTCTACAACGACGTGAAGGACCTCGAAGGCTTCGAGGCGGAGTGCATCCAGGGTCGGGACATGGGCTTCGACGGCAAGACCCTCATCCACCCGGGTCAGGTCGAGCCCTGCAACTCGATCTTCGCGCCCGACGAGGCGGCGGTCGAGGAGGCCCGGGGCATCATCGAGGCCTTCGAGGCCGGTGCGGGATCCGGCGTCGTGACCTATCGGGGCAAGATGATCGAGAACCTGCACGTCGACATCGCCCGCCGGGTGCTCGCGACCCACCAGGCGATCGTCGCTCGCGGCTGATCACTGGCGGACACCCGACCTCGGTGCCCCACATCGGTGTCCGCCTGCACGCCTGGTGCCGTGCAGGCACGCCGCGGCGGCAGAGCTCCTGCTGCCATTCCGCGACGTCCGCTGAGCGGACCTCCGGTGTTCAGCCTGCGATCACGGCTTCGTCACGTTCGGCGTTTCGATTCGTCCCCTCTTCGCCGTGTGCTGCAACCTGGATGGGTCCTCGCGCGTCAATGAGGTGAGGGCGGCAGGTCCCTCGGCAGGTGTGGACAGGAAGGGGGAGGCATGGGAACCCGGACAACGGTGCGTTGGGGCGCCTGGGCGGCATCGGCCGTCCTCATCGCCGTCCTCGGCGGCTGCGGCTCGCCCCTGACCGGCGCGCCCGCCGACACAGCGGCCGCTGCTCCGACGCGCTCCTCACCCGTTGCCCCACCGACGTCCACATCGCCGACCACCCCGACGACGTCGCCCTCGACGACCCAGACCACACCGCCACCCACCTCAGCGCCGGCGACCTCCACGCCTCCGGCGACGAGCTCCCCGACAGCGCCCGCGACCAGCTCTCCGACAGCCCCCGCGACGACGCCGACGCAGCCCGAGCCACCGACCGCGACCCCGACGCAGACCGTCAAGCCCCGCACCGATCTGCGCTACGGCGATCGCGGCGAGAGGGTCCTCCGGCTCCAGCAGCGGCTGAGTGACCTCGGGTACTGGCTCGGCAAGCCGGACGGCCACTTCGGCGGCCTCACCCAGCAGGCGGTGTTCGCCCTCCAGAAGGCAGCAGGCATCACGCGCGACGGCATCGTCGGCCCGCGGACGATGGCCGCCCTCGATGCCGGCATCCGGCCTGCGTCACGGGTCGGAGGCACGGGTGTCGAGATCGATCTCGACCGCCAGCTGCTGCTCATCGTGCGGGGTGGCTCAGTCGTGAGGATCCTCAACACCTCGACCGGCAACGGCGAGCGGTACGTCTCACGCGGCACCGAGAAGACCGCGCGGACGCCGACCGGGACCTTCCGCGTCTATCGCATGGTCGACGCCCTCGAGGAGGGTGAGCTCGGCACGTTGTACCGGCCGGCCTACTACGACCGCGGCTTCGCCGTCCACGGCTCGCCGAGCGTGCCGCCGTGGCCGGCCTCGCACGGCTGCGCACGCGTGACCAACGCGGCCATGGACAGCATCTGGGCCAACGGCTTCATGACCGTCGGCACCACGGTGAGCGTCTACCGCTGAGCAACCAGGCGACGGAGGGCCACCTCGGCGAGGAAGGCCGCTGCGTCGGCGACGACGGAGTCGTCGAACGCGGCTCGCGGGCTGTGGTTCGCGTCGGCCCGCGACGGGTCGCCGACACATGCCGACACGAAGAGGTATGCGCCGGGCACCTCGTTGAGGACGAAGGACATGTCCTCGGCGCCGAGCTCAGGGTTCGGCATGTCCGCCCACCGGTCCTCACCGAAGAGGTCCACGACCACCTGGCGGGCGAAGTCGAACTCGTCCTGGTCGTTCACGGTGACGGGGTACCCGAAGCCGTACTCCACCTCGGCGCTCAGGCCGTGGGCGGCGGCGATGCCGGTCGCCAACCGCGTGATCCGTTCCCGCATCGCCGACCGTGTCTCCTCCGACAGGGTCCGGACCGTCGCGGCGAGCGTGGCGGTGTCCGGGATGATGTTCTCCTTCGTCCCGGCGGTGATCTTCCCGACGGTCACCACGACCGGGTCGAAGACGTCGGTGGTGCGGGTGACCATCTGCTGCAGGGCGAGAACGATCTCGCAGGCGACGGGCACCGGGTCGAGGGCCTGGTGGGGCGCCGACCCGTGGCCGCCCCGGCCACGGATCTCGATGAAGACCTCGTCCGCCGCCGCCATGAGCGGTCCGGGTCGCCCCCACCACGTGCCGAGCGGGTGCTCCGCGCTGACGACGTGCATCGAGTAGGCAGCGGACACCCGGGTCCCGCTCGCGTCGAGCAGACCTTCCTCGATCATCGGCTGGGCTCCGCCGGGGCCCTCCTCGCCGGGCTGGAACATGAAGACGACGTCGCCCGGCAGCTCCTCCCTGCGCTCGTGGAGGATCCGCAGCGCTCCGACGAGGGCGGCGACGTGCAGGTCGTGACCACAGGCGTGCATGGCGCCGTTTCTCGATGCGTAGGGGACATCGACCAGCTCGGTCACGGGCAGGCCGTCCATGTCGCCGCGCAGCAGCACCGCGGGACGGGCCTTCGAGCCCGTGTCGGCGGGCACTCCACCGCCGCGGAGCACCGCGACGACGGAGTCCAGCGCCCGTCCTCGGGTGATCTCGACCTCGAGACCCTCGAGCTCGGAGAGGATGGTCCCCTGCGTCCGGGGCAGCTGCAGCCCGATCTCCGGTGTCTCGTGCAGCCTGCGACGCAGGGCGACGAGGTCGGGAGCGATCCGGGCGGCGATGTCGAGGCTGCGTGCGGTCATGACGGGGAGCCTAGGCCAGGCTCAGCCCGCGAGGTCGCGGGCATCAGCTCGAGGTCGCGGCATCAGCTCGAGGTCGCGGCCATCAGCTCGAGGTGGCGGCCGCGACGAGGTCCGCGAACAGGAGCTCCGGATCGAGCTCGAGCCCGTGACTCGTGAACCACCCGCAGATGTTGACGCAGTCCCGGTGGAGGAAGTCGAAGCCCTGCGGGTTGCCGATGATGTCGACGATCTGGGGCCAGTCGATGATCACGAGCCGGTCGCCGTCGAGCAGGATGTTGTAAGCGCTCAGGTCACCGTGCGCCCAGCCGTGCTCGGCGAGGGTGGTGAGCGCCGCATACAGCTGCTCGCGGAGGTCGTGCAGCAGCGGCCGGCTCGGGCGGGCGGTCGCCAGCCGCGGGGCTGCCACGCCGTCCGGGCCGCCGATGAACTCCATGAGCATCTCGGTGCCGTCGAGCTGGACGGGGTAGGGGACGGGCAGGCCGAGCTGGTGCAGCTCTGAGAGGGCGTGGAACTCGGCACCGGCCCACTGCCCCGCGACGAGCTGCTTGCCGAAGCTCGTGCGCTTCGCCATCGCCCGCATCTCGCGGCTGCGCCGGACCTTGCGTCCTTCGAGGTAGCCGGCATCGCGGTGGAAGAGGCGACGCTCGCCCGGACGGAAGCGCTTGGCCGCCATGAGCACGTCACGGGACGGGTGGTCGGTCCCATCGGGTAGCCAGCGGCGCACGATGTGGACGTCGGCCTCCTTGCCCGTCTTGAGGACGCCGAGCTCGGCGTCGACGGCAGCGAGCTCCGTGATCACCCACGCAGGTCGTGGTGTGGGGCCGTGCGCGGCGCCGTCCCAGGTGGACCAGCGCTCACCTTCGGGAGGAGCGTCGGGGAGGGAGTCGAAGGCGAGCGCCTCCGGCGCATCAGCGCGCGCGGTGAAGGAGTCGGTGCTCGCCGTAGGGAGTGGGGTGGACCCATGAGTCATGAGGATGTGTCTCCATCGAGGAAAGGGGGAGTCGCCCAGTGCGGGCCGGGGTGCTGGACAATGTGCGGACCAGGACAGCCATGACGTCCTCCTTCCGATAGAGAGCGGTACCGGAACCATGATGATGCCTTGGGGGGCGGGACCGCCACGTCTTTTTCGGGCGGCCGGGGCGGGGGTCCTCGCTGCGGCACTGGCTCTCGGGGTGGTCTCGTGCTCATCGAGCAGCGACGAGGGCGTCCCGTCCGGCGCATCACTCACCGGTGGTGGCGACGTCTCGCGAGCCACTCCCGAGGCCCCCGCGGACGCGCCCACCACGCCGGAGCCGCCGGACCCGGCCGCGTGGGTCATCGAGGAGAACGCGCGGCCAGGCGCCACGGACTGGCGGATTCCGGGTGACGGCGTGGCCGATGACGACGAGCTCTCCGGCTATGCGAGCAGCGTGAGCGCCCGGGCCGGCGACCAGGTGGACCTGATGATCTCCTCGACGCTCGGAGATGTGGTGGTCACCGCATACCGGCTGGGGGCCTATGGAGGTGCCGGCGCCCGGGAGGTGACCGTCTTCGAGCCGGTGCCAGGGGTCGAGCAGGCGGAGCCCACGATCGACGCGGACCGGATGGTCGTCGCGGACTGGAAGCCGTCGCTCACCGTCGACACCACCCACTGGCTTCCCGGCAGCTACCTCTTCCGGCTCACCGCGGGTGGCAGGTCCACGTATGTGCCGCTCACCGTCATCAGCCCCGACCTGACCGATCGGCTCGTCATCGTCAGCGCGGTGACGACCTACGCGGCGTACAACACGTGGGGTGGCTACTCCCTGTACTACGACGCGGCGACGCGCGACTTCGGCAAGCGGTCGCTCCGGGTCAGCTTCGACCGGCCCTACGACGGCGTCGGCGCCAAGACGCTTCTCCAGTACGAGCAGGGACTGATCCAGGTCGCCGAGGGCGCGGGTCTGCCGGTCGGCTACCTGACGAACCTGGAGCTGGACCAGGATCCCGACATCCTCGTCGGGGCCGCAGGGATGGTCTCGACCGGACACGACGAGTACTGGTCGGTGGGGATGCGCGAGGCAGCGGAGCACGCCCGTGACACCGGGACGAACCTCGCCTTCTTCGGGGCGAACGCGATGTACTGGCGGATCCGTTTCGAGGACGGCGGACGGGTCGTCGCCGGGTACAAGGATCATGGGCTCGACCCCGTCAAGGACAGCGCCGAGACGACGGTGAAGTGGCGCGAGCGGCCGAGCCCGAATCCGGAGAGCTCCCTGGTCGGAATGCTCTACGAGTGCTTCCCGGCGGCCGGCGCCTTCGTCGTGCACGACCCGACGTTCTGGGGGTTCGCCGGGACCGGGGTCGCGGCGGGAGACCGGTTCGATGGTCTCGTCGGGACGGAGATCGACCGCGCCTACCCGGGACGCGGGACGCCCCCGAATCTGCAGGTGGTCGGCCACTCGCCTGTCCAGTGCGCCTCCATCGGGACGACGCACGCCGACATGACCTACTACACCGTCGACTCCGGCGCCGGCGTGGTCGCGACCGGCTCGATGCTCTGGACCATCGCCGTGCGAGGGACGAACGAGCGCAACAACATCGGCCTGGCGACCGTCGCCTTCGCCCGCACGGTGACGCAGACCATCCTCACGGAGATGGCGAGTGGCCCGCTCGGCGAGCGCCACCCAGCCGTGGGAAACCTCGCCGAGATCGACCCGCCCGCAGGGACCCGCACCGGGACCGGCGGTCCGGTCGGCTAGTTCGTCGCCGCACTGAGCTCGTGGGCCGCCGCTCGAGGCCATACTGAGCGTTATGCTCCCGCGCCTTGCACCCGTCCGGCCGGGTCGGACCCTCGCCACCGCTCTCCTGGCCGCCGCGGCGCTCACCGGGCTCCCGGGCACACCAACCTCAGCGCAGCCCGTGCCGGCAGCACCTGCCCTCGGCACTCCTGTTCCCGCGGTCGCGGCCCCGACCGTCGACCGGCTCGCCGGGCCCAACCGGTATGCGACGGCCGTGGCGGTCTCCCAGCAGGCCTTCCCCACAGGGCAGCACCCGTCAGTTGTCTTCCTCGCCTCCGGCGTGAACTACCCCGACGCGCTCAGCGCGGCGCCGGCGGCGGCCGTCCTCGGTGGGATCTCTCTGCTCACGGACCCGTCCTCCCTCACGCCCGTCATCGAGGCCGAGCTGAGGCGGCTGGCTCCTGCCAAGGTGGTCATCCTCGGCTCGACCGGTGCCGTGGCGGCCGCGGTCGAGGACCGGGTCCGCCAGCTCGCCCCGGTCGAGAGGATCGGCGGGGTCGACCGCTTCGACACCTCGCGCCTCGTGGCCGAGTACGTCTTCGCGGAGACCGGTGCGACCAGAGCGTGGATCGCGACCGGTCTGAACTTCCCCGACGCCCTCGCCGCCGGGGCTGCCGCCGGCGCGAACGGTGCACCCCTCGTGATGCTCCCAGGAGGGGCGCCCTCGGTTGATGACGCCACCTTGAGCCTGTTCACCGCCCTGGGCACCCGGGACTTCGTCCTGGCCGGATCGGTGGGTGCGGTCTCCAGCGGCATCGAGCAGTCGTTGCAGGCACTCATCCCGGGTGCCACCGTGCACCGGGCCGGTGGGAGCGACCGCTACGAGACCGCGCGGCTGCTGGCCGAGCACGGCTTCCCGAACCTCTCGCCGGGCCGGACCTTCCTCGCCACCGGTCTCGACTACCCTGACGCGCTCGTCGGCTCGTCGTACGCCGCTCGGCTCGGGCGACCGCTGCTCGTCACCTCGCCGCTGTGCGCGCACCCCACCGTGCGCTCCATGCTGCTGGGTCCGAACCACACCTCCCTCACCCTCCTCGGAGGAACCGGGGCGCTGCGCAGTCTGGTGGGCACCCTCGAGCCGTGCCAGAGCACCTCGACCGCGAGCAGCCAGTGGGTCGTCGTCAACAAGCGTCGCCCCCTCGACCCGCTGCGCTACGTCCCGTCCGGGCTCGTCACCCCCAACGTGCGCTACCCCGGCGGACACCGGATGCGCTCCGATGCCGCGGCCGCCCTGGCGTCCATGTTCGACGCGGCCCGGGCCGCAGGAGTCGGGGAGATGTCGATCGCGAGCGGCTACCGCTCCTACGACACCCAGGCGCAGGTCTACAACACCCGACTCCGTGAGCGGGGGCGGGCCTACGCCGATGCCTGGATCGCCCGACCGGGGTACAGCGAGCACCAGACCGGGCTCACGGCGGACATCGCGGCCGTCGGTTCGACCTTCAACGACATCGCCGGCACCCCGCAGGGACGGTGGCTCGCAGCCAACTCCTGGCGGTACGGCTTCATCCTCCGGTACCCCGTGGGTCAGACGGCGGTGACCGGCTACAACCCCGAGCCGTGGCACTTCCGCTTCGTCGGTGTCGCGCTGGCCACCGACTACTACCGCGACGGCTGGAGCACGCTCGAGGCCTACGCCGGACTCCCGCCGGCTCCGACGTATGCGGGCCAGACGACGACCTCGGCGGGCTCGTCGACGTTGGATCTGGTCGGGTCGGACTTGGTCGGGTCTGATCAGCTCGGGTTCGGCACCACCGAGGACCCGTCGTTCTTCGCCGAGTTCCCTCCGGGCCAGTGAGCCTCTCCCGGCCAGTGAGCCCTGCCCTTGGGGCCGGTGAGCCCTGCCGTCCGGGCCGGTGAGCAGGGCCGCTCCGGGGGAGTGAGGTGGCTGGACTCACACACCCCTCGTGGTGACCGGAAGCGGTGAGCAGCGGCATACTCGGTGCAGACCCTCCCCCCAACACCGAAGGCGGCGAATCACGCATGTCCCGACTCCAGACCACGGACGGCCTCACCGAGGAGCAGACCGAGCTCATCAAGCTCGTCCGCCAGTTCGTCGATGAGCAGATCCTCCCGGTGGCGACCGAGCTCGAGCACAAGGACGAGTACCCCACCGAGATCGTCGAGGGCATGAAGGAGATGGGGATCTTCGGGCTGATGATCCCCGAGGAGTACGGCGGCCTCGGGGAGTCGCTCCTTACCTACGCGCTGTGCGTCGAGGAGATCGCCCGCGGCTGGATGTCGGTCTCGGGGATCATCAACACGCACTTCATCGTCGCCTACATGATCCTGCAGCACGGCACGGAGGAGCAGAAGCAGCGCTACCTGCCGAGGATGGCGACCGGAGAGATCCGCGGCGCGTTCTCGATGTCGGAGCCGGCGCTCGGGTCCGACGTCTCCGCCATCCGGACCAAGGCGGTGCGTCAGGGCGACACCGACGAGTGGGTCATCGACGGCCAGAAGATGTGGCTCACCAACGGTGGTTCGGCCAACCTCGTGGCCGTTCTCGTGCGGACCGAGCTCGGTGAGAAGAGCGTCTACAAGAACATGACGACCTTCCTCATCGAGAAGGAGTCCGGCTTCGGTGAGACCGCCCAGGGAGTCACCGTCCCGGGCAAGATCGAGAAGATGGGCTACAAGGGGGTCGACACCACCGAGCTCGTCTTCCAGGGCCACCGCACCACGACCGACCAGATCCTCGGCGGCGTTCCCGGCAAGGGCTTCTACCAGATGATGGACGGGGTAGAGGTCGGCCGCGTCAACGTCGCGGCCCGCGCCTGCGGCCTCTCCCGACGCGCGTTCGAGCTCGGCATCGCCTACGCCCAGCAGCGTGAGACCTTCGGCAAGAAGATCGCCGAGCACCAGGGCATCCTCTTCCGCCTCGCCGACATGGCCACGCGGGTCGAGGCGAGCCACCAGATGATGGTCAAGGCGGCCAAGCTCAAGGACTCCGGCAAGCGCAACGACCTCGAGGCCGGAATGGCGAAGTACCTCGCCGCGGAGAACTGCGCCAACGTCGTGGAGCAGGCCTTCCGCATCCACGGCGGCTACGGGTACTCCAAGGAGTACGAGATCGAGCGGCTCTACCGCGAGGCCCCGATGCTGCTCATCGGTGAGGGCACCGCGGAGATCCAGAAGATGATCATCGGCCGACGCCTGCTCGAGGACTACAAGCTCGGCTGAGCAGGCTGTCCGGGCTGACCCCGCTGACCTGCGCTCCCCGACCGGGAGCGCAGGTCGCATCGATCACCCGTCCCGCATGTCGGAGACGGTCGTCAGCGTGTAGCCCGCGTTGCGGAGAGTCGTGACGATCTGGGGCAGCGCGGCGCCGGTGTTGTAGCCGCCGAGGTGGGACAGGATGATGCTGCCGCTGGGGGGCAGCGGTGACGTCGACCGCGCGATGATCTGGGAGGTCGTCGTCGCCGGGTCCCAGTCGATGGTGTCCCGGTTCCACATGACGGTCTTCGTGTAGCCCGCGCCGGCCGCGATACTGCGCACGGTCGCGTTGAGCGTTCCGTAGGGCGGGCGCCAGTAGGGCCGGATCGGCATCCCCGTCAGGGAGCGCAGGGTCGGCTCGGCATTGACGATCTCCGAGCGCACGAAGCTCGTCGTCATCGTCCGGTTGCAGGGCGCCGAGCTCGGGGAGCCGCCACCACCGTTGACGAGGTCGCAGTGGGCCACGGTGTGGTTGCCGACCTCGAAGAGCTCGGGGTGGGCGGCGATCTTCGCCATGACCGCACGGCCCTCGGTCGTCGCCGCCATGACGGAGGTGGCGAAGAAGGTCGTGCAGACCTGGTTGGCCACGAGGTAGTCGACGATCTGGGTCGCCCCGGTGAGACGCCCACCCATGTCCAGGGTGAACGCGACCTTGGGAGAGGTGGTGCCGGAGACCTGGCTGAGCACCTCGGCAGTCCCCGGGGTGGTCGCACGGCCGGACCAGCAGACGCCTCTCACCCGTTGCACGTCCTGGGCCACGGCGATCCCGAGCGCTCCCGTGCCCCCGAGGAGGTAGGCCCGGTTCGGGGTCAGTCGGTCGACCTCGGGTGAGACCGTCGCCGGCAGCCCGGTGGGCCGGCTCAGCAGCATCGGCCCGCGGGTCACCGTCGCCGCTGCCGAGGCAGCCATGGCGTCGGGGAAGTCGAATCCGGTCGCGATCATGACGCCCGGCCGGCTGGGACCGAAGAAGCGTGCCGACACCAGAGCGGCGGTGTCGTAGCGGTCCGGACCGCCGATGCGCTCGACGGTGGCGATCTGTCCGAGCCGGGCCGCGACCGAGTCCGTGATGGTTGCGTTGGCTCCGAGCACGATGATGCGCTCGGGGGCGAGGCGAACCAGCTCCTGGCGCGCGCTCTCCGTCAGGACGGTGTTCTGCGTCAGCAGGACCGGGCCCCCCATGACCGCGGCTGCTGCGGCCGACGAGAGCGCGTCGGGGAAGAGGAGCCCGGTGGCGACGAACGCGATCGGGGCTCCGCTCGGGAAGGCGCTCGCCGAGAGTGCAGCGGCCGTCGCATACCGGTCCGGGCCGGAGACCCGCACCACGCCTCCCGTGGTCAGGCCCTCGAGGGCGGTCAGGACAGCCTCGGAGACGGCCCCAGTCCCACCGGTGACCACGATCCGACCGGGACGCAGTCGGGCCAGCTCGGTCCGCGTCGCCGCGGGGAGTCCAGTGGGGTGCGTGAGGAGGACCGGACCACCCCAGCGGGCCGCTGCGGGACCGGCCGCCAGGCCGTCCGGGAAGTCCAGTCCCGTCGCGATGACCGCGACAGGGACTCCCGGACTGAAGAACTGTCGGCTCACTGCCGCTGCGGTCTCGTACCGGTCGGCGCCGGCGAGTCGTTCGACCCGGAAGCTGAGATCACCCGCCGCGGTCACGACCGGGGGAGCCGCCGACATCGCGGGGGTCACGCCGAGGACCCACGACACGGCCAGAGCAACAAGGATGGCGAACCGACGGACCTTCATAGCGACTCCCTTGGCGCGGCGCGGGAACCCCCGCAGGTCTTGGACGCGCAGGGGCTCGATTCGGTTGACGTCCCCGAGAGACGGAGGTCGAGCCGGTCACGAGACCATGCCCTGTCGAGACCAGGCCATTCTCGCGAACCGGCCGGCCCAGCGGCAGGCCTACGACCCGGCGAGGCAACTCTGAGACACTGGGGACATGACGATGAACAGCCCCGGGGCCCGGGTGCCGCAGAGCAGGCTCACCCTCGAGTACCCGATGTCGCTCGGCGTCTTCGACACCTACGAGGAGGCGCAGAAGGCGGTCGACTACCTCTCCGACCACGACTTCCCCGTCGAGAACGTCCTCATCGTCGGGACGGATCTCAAGCAGCTGGAGCGGGTCACCGGCCGCCTCACCCGCGGGAAGGTCGCGGCGGGTGGAGCCGTCTCCGGCGCGTGGCTGGGTGCCTTCGTCGGCCTCATCTTCGCGATGTTCGCCCAGGACGGCTTCGTGCTCCTGCGGGTCGTCATGACGATGGCCTTCGGGGCGATCTTCGGACTCGTCTGGGCCCTCGTCGGCTACCAGGTCACCGGTGGCAACCGCGACTTCATGTCGATCTCGCAGGTGGTCGCGACCCGGTACGAGGTGCTCACCGAGCACAAGTACGCCGCCCGGGCGCGGCAGCTCCTTGCCGAGATGGACCCGATGCGGGCCGCCCAGGCCCAGGTCCAGCGCGCCCGCGAGGAGGCCTTGCGCGCCCACGAGGAGCAGCAGGGGCAGTCGGCCACGCCGCCGCAGGGCCCGACACCTCCGATGACGACCCCGGGCCAGTGAGCGTCACCCCGGGCGCGGAGCCCCTCCCCGAGTTCACCGCCGACCTCGAGCGCGTGCTCTGCGTCGTGGCGCACCCGGACGACATCGAGTACGGCCTCTCGGCTGCCGTGCACCGCTGGACCGCAGCCGGCATCGACGTGAGCTACTTCCTCCTCACCCGCGGTGAGGCGGGCATCGCCACCATGCCGCCGGACGAGGCCAGCGCGGTGCGTGAGGCGGAGGAGATCGAGAGCGCCCGGATCGTCGGGGTCACCGACGTCGGCTTCGGGACGCACCCCGACGGGCGGATCGAGTACGGCCCCGGCCTCCGTCGGGATATCGCGCGCGAGATCCGCCGGGTCCGACCCGATCTCGTCGTCGGCACGACGTTCGACGTCACGTTCCCCGGGGGGTTCGTCAACCAGGCCGACCACCGGGCCGTCGGCCTGGCCACCCTCGATGCCGTCGCCGACGCGGGGAACCGCTGGATCTTCCCCGGGCTGGTCGAGGAGGGACTCGAGCCGTGGGAGGGCGTTCGCTTCATCGCCATCACAGGGAGCAAGGAGCCGACCCACGTCGTCGACGTCTCGGACCACTTCGAGGCGGCTGTCGCCTCCCTCGAGGCACACGCCGCCTACAACGCGGCGCTGCCCGAGACCTTCCCCAGCCCGCGTGAGCTGCTCGGCGACATCCTCGGCGCGGGCGGACAAGTCGCCGGCGTGGAGTATGCGGTGGCCCTGGAGGTCATCGACCGCCGCTGACCGCGGCGCGACTCACCGACGAGAGCGGACCTCGCGGATCCACTCCTCGACCTCGTCGGAGGTGTGGGGGAACGCGGCCGAGAGGTTCTCGTGCCCGTCCTCGGTGACGAGGACGTCGTCCTCGATACGCACCCCGATGCCCCGGAACCGCTCGGGGGCGAGCAGGTCGTCGGCCTTGAAGTACAGGCCCGGCTCCACGGTGAGGACCATCCCGGGCTTCAGCTCGGCGTCCATGTACTCCTGACGGGTCGCGAGGGCGCAGTCGTGGACGTCGATGCCGAGGTGGTGGCTCGTGCCGTGCACCATCCAGCGCCGGTGGTACTGCCCGTGCTCCTTGTCGAGGGTGTCCTCGACGGAGACGCCCTCGGGCAGCAGCCCCCAGGCGTGGAGGTGCTCGGCGATGACCCGGATCGCGGCCGCGTGGACGTCGCTGAACCGGTTGCCCGGCCGGACGGCGGCCAGACCGGCCTGCTGTGCCTCATAGACCGCGTCGTAGATCTCGCGCTGGGCGTCGGTGAACGTCCCACTCACCGGCAGGGTGCGGGTGATGTCGGCGGTGTAGAGGGAGTCGACCTCCACGCCCGCGTCGATGAGGATGAGGTCGCCCTCGCGGATGTCCCCGGTGTTCTTGATCCAGTGCAGGGTGTTGGCGTGGTCGCCCGCGGCGCAGATCGAGTCGTATCCGACGCCATTGCCCTGGTGACGGGCGTGCAGGCCGAAGACCCCTTCGACCCAGCGCTCACCGCGGCCCGCCTCGACCGCCTTGTCGAGCTCGGCGATGACGGCCTCGAAGCCGACGAGGGTCGCGGCGACGGCGTTCCGCATCTGCTCGATCTCCCACTCGTCCTTGATCATCCGCAGGTGGGAGAGGGCGTGGGCGAGGTCGTCGTCCTGCTCGACCATGCCCTCCTCGGCCTGGCCGTGCTCGACCCTGGCGCTGTCGAGCTGGGCGGTGAGGGCCCGGTCCGCGTCGCGCACGAGCCGCACGGTGACCTGGCCGGCGTCCTTGACGGCCGCGTCGGCGAACTCGGCGACGTCGCGCGCGGTCAGACCGAGCTCAGCCTCGATGTCCTCGAGCGAGGGCCGCGCGCCGACCCAGAACTCGCCGTACCGCGCGTCCTCGAAGAACTCGTCGCTGTCGCGCTCGGCGAGCGGCTTGATGAAGAGGATCGCCTCGTGGCCGGCCGGCTCCCCGTCCTCGCCGAAGCGCGGCTCGAGCACGAGCACGGCGTCCGGCTCGCGATCGGCGCCCAGCCCGGTGAGGTGGGCGAAGGCGCTGTGCGGGCGGAAGACGTAGTCGGTGTCGTTCGAGCGGACCTTCAGCCCGCCGGCGGGCACGATGAGCCGCTCGCCCGGGTATGCGGCGGAGACGACCGCACGGCGGCGCGCCGCATACCCGGCCACCTCGGCGCGCTCCGGGCGTGCGTCGGGTCGCGGGGCCCAGCCGGAGCGCACGAACCGCCGGAACTCCTCGGTCGTCAGACGGGACCGGTTGTCTACCTTTGCCTGCTCTTCACTCACCCGACCATGGTCGCATGCCGCCCCCACAGGTACCGTTCGGGCATATCGCTCCTGCAGGAGCGAGCCAGTGAATCTCGAGGGACAGGAGCAGGCGAGCATGGTTGGTGGGCGATCCGGACGCTGGGGCCCGGGCCGTCGCGCAGCGGTGGCGGTCCTTCTCTGGCCGCTCGCCATCGCGCTCATCGGCCTGGGCGTGCTCCTCTCCTTCATCGACCAGCTCCCTGATCCGGTGGCGACGCACTGGGGACCGGGCGATGTTCCGGACGGTTTCAGCGCCCGCTCGTCGCTGCCGTGGTTCATCCTGCTCGGGCTGGTGACCGGGTGGTTGCTCGGAGGACTCATCCTCACCCTCGCCTGGCGGGAGGCGATGCACCGTCGGGTGACAGTCGGCTTCGCCGCCGGCATGACGACCTTCGTCACCGTCGTCATGGTCGGGACGAGCTGGGTGCAGCGTGGTCTCACCGACGCCCGTGACACCGGTGGCGTCGAGTGGCCTGTCGTCGCGGCGCTCGTGGGTGCGATCGCTGTCGGCGTGCTCGCCGGCTGGACGACCCCGGCAGCCAAGGACACTCCGCAGAAGGCCGCCGGGCCTGTGCCACCGGAGGCGTCGCGGGCCACGGTCGAGGACCCCCCGGCGACGTGGAGCCGGCTCGCGAAGCCCGGGACCGGTATGTGGGTGCTGCTCGCCGTGGTGACCGCGGTCTCCGTCGGTCTCTCCCTGCTCACCCGGATGTGGATCTTCAGCGCGCTCCTGTTCGTCATCCTCGTCGGCGCCCTGCTCGCCTTCACCATGTTCCGGGTGACTGTCAGGGAGGAGGGTCTGACCGTGCGCAGCATCATCGGGGTGCCGACCTGGCGCATGCCGCTCGACGAGATCGTCGAGGCGAAGGTGACGACCGTGAGCCCCCTCGGGGAGTTCGGCGGCTTCGGCTACCGGCTCGGCCCCGGCGGACGCACGGGCTTCGTCGTCCGCAACGGTGAGGCGCTGGAGGTGGACCGGGCGAACGGCACCGCGTGGGTCATCACGGTCGACGACGCCGCGGAGGGGGCCGCCCTGCTCAACACCCTCGCCGACCGCACCCGACGCTGACGAGGGCGGCCTGGGTCAGGTCAGGAGAAGAGGTCAGTCCCGGCGTCCGATGAGGTAGAAGCGGTGCACCGGCGCGCCGTCCCGCGGCAGGTGCCCCCGTTCGTACCACTCGAGGTCGCTCAGTCCGGCCGCCTCGGCGGCAGCGATGACGGCGGCCGGGTCGTGATGGACGAAGTCCAGGTCGATGGGGATGTCCCACAGCTCGGTGACGTGCCGGATCGACGGGCCGGCGTAGAGGCTCACCACGACGTACCCGCCGGAGCGTAGCGGGCGCGCCAGGGCAGCGAGCGCCTCGCGCAGCTCGGACTCGGCGAGATGCACCAGGGAGTACCAAGCGAGGACGACCCCCCAGCCGTCGGCGTCCGTCGGCCGCATGAGCCGGCGGAGGTCACGCACCTCGAACGTGAGGTCCGGCCGGGCCAGCCGCGCCTGGCGGATCATCTCGGGACTGAGGTCGGAGCCGACGACCCGGGCACCGCGATCGGCGAGGTATGCGCTGGTCCCGCCCGACCCACAGCCGACGTCGGCGACGGGGTGCTCTCCGGACAGCTCGACGACGCGGTCGAGGAGCCAGCGTTCGAACGGGGCCTCCTCCAGCTCCGCGGAGAACCTCGCGGTGTGCGCCTCCGCCAGGGCATCGTATGCGGCGCTCACCTTGGCATCCCGCGCCTCCGGCCCGTCGGCGAGGACGCTCTCGAAGTCGACCGAGCCGCGGGCGGGGCTGACATCGTCGGGAAGGTCGACAGGTCCGAGCAGGTGGATCCAGCGTGGGTCCTGCCAGCCAGGGCGTCGGCCGAGCTCCTGGACGAGCGGCTCCTCCCGTGCGGCGAGCCCGGCGAGGCAGTCCTCGACCTCCGCACGGTCGGCGAACTGGTGCAGTCGTTCCGTACGGGTCTTCAGCTCACCTGCGGACTGGGGGCCGCGGAGCAGGAGCACGGTGATGAGGGCACGCTCTGCGGGCGTCAGATCGAGAGCCTCGTCGAGGAGCTGGTGGAACTTCAGGGTCCGCTGTCCGCGGCCGTCCCAGATGACCCGGACGAGCCCGCGCCCCTTGAGCGCCCTGGCGGTCGACTCGACCGTCTGGTCGTCGTAGTCGACGACGGGATCGCGACTCGTGGTCTGGTTGCAGGCGGTGCGCAGGGCGTTGACGGTCAGGGGATAGCTGGCCGGGACGGTGACCTGCTTCTCGAGCAGGGCGCCGAGGATCCGCTGCTCGGTCGGCTCCAGGTGCGGCAGGGGTGGCATGGCTCCTCCGTACGACGGTGCTTCTATGACAGGGGCTTTTGGGACAGGCCTTTACGACAGGGTCGTCTCGCGCACGGCAGACCGGGCCAGATGGCTCGACTCGTCGTCCGGCATGGTCTGACTCGACATCTCGGCCTCCACCCTGCGGCGGTACAGGTCGATCTCATAGGAGATCCGGTCCTCGTCCCAGCCGAGGATCGGGGCCATGAGGCGGGCGGCGGGCTCGGCGGCGGTCAGTCCGCGGTCGCGGGCCTCGATCGAGATCCGGGTGCGGCGGGTGAGGGCGTCGGTGAGGTGGAGGGCGCCCTCGGCGGCAGCCGCATACACGATCTCCACCTTGAGGTGCTCCTCCCCGCCGGGCAGGACCTCACCGAGGGTCGGATCGACGGCGATGAGCGCGAGCAGCTCCGTCGTGAGGGG
>Ga0209313_1000408_pt1 | contig 39046 bp, 41 predicted proteins | sample BioC13SIPDNA_3_FD_185748 | JGI IMG/M metagenome (GOLD analysis project Ga0209313, IMG submission 185748) | Anaerobic biogas reactor microbial communites from Washington, USA - Biogas_R2_B C13 SIP DNA (SPAdes) (version 2) | ecosystem: Engineered > Bioreactor > Anaerobic > Unclassified | place... | reverse complement strand
CAGAATTCGAGAGATTCCGGCAGCAGATGGGTTTTAAGATATATCTTTGCCGCAAAAGTGATCCGGAGACCAAGGGCAAAATTGAGGCAGTTATCAAATATGCCAAAGGCAACTACGCCAGGCACCGAATATTTGACAACATTCAAGCATTTAATCAGGGGTGTATATAAATCGTGAAAGCGACAAGGCCTTGTCGGATATTGATAAGCGGCTGGAGGAACTGCAAAATGAGCTTTTGAAGCTTGCCACCTCCAATGCGGATTATGATAAAGTTGGCGATGAGATTCACCACCTTCGTGACCAGAAGCAGAAGCTGCTGCTTGAAAGCGCTAACCGTGATGAACTCAAAAAGCGGATTGCTGACATGAGCACATTCCTAAAGAAGCAATCCACCGCTCTTACCAAATATGATGAGCAGCTTGTCCGGCGGTTGATTGAGAAGGTTACAGTTTACGAGGACAAATTTACTGTGGAATTTAAGTCTGGATTGACGGTGGATGTCGTTGAATAATGTTGAAAACGAGCAAGGCACCCTACGAAATTACAAAGTAGGGTGCCTTTTTTAGACTCATTATCGAGCGAATTGTGATCTATTGCCAAAATACAAATGTAATAAAGTACTATCACATTTTCATGAAAGCAGTGCTTTTTTGCTGACGGTCCATTGGATTTTTAAAGTCTCTTAAGATTTATTCTTTCCGCAATATTGGCAGGATCGCTGGCCTTCATTGATTGGCTTTCCGCAATTTGGACAATACACGGTTTGGGGAGACGGCGGAATGGGCTGACCGTAAGGGTTGGCGGTAATACCGGCTGCGGATTGAGCGGGCTTTGCACGTCTTCTGTTATTGCGCAGGAGCAAAGTAATGATTATCGACAGAATTACAACCGCCAGAATAAGCAATATCGAGACCAGCCCTCTGCCTTGACTGCTTTTATACCCGTCTGCTTCCAGTACTGACATGGGAATATCGAACGCCTTCGCCTGCTCTGCTATGTCAAACTCATCAACCTGCATGTCGCCTGCCGGATTAATCAAAGCCTTTTGGCCTGGTTTTAGTGTGACGGTCTCGCCATTCTCTTTTGAGGTGACGTCGGCTGAACTAGTGAAAAGGTATACTTCATCACCGGCATCAGTGACAGATGCTGCAAGAACCGTACCCTTGATACCACATACGCCCTGACTCATTTCCACTTCCATCGAGCCACCTGTTACCATTTTTTTTAAATTTACCCAGACGGTTCCTGCCACAAGACCTATTTTGGATTCGCGTTCATTCTTGATATCCAACTGAGCAATCGCACCGGGTTTCATTTCAAGTGATGACATGTCAGAAAAGGACAGAACCACACCGCCATGCCCAGTGGTAATGATGATATCACCATGATGCAAAGGTGTATCGAGTTCTGCAAATATGCATTCGTCCATATCTTGTGCTCCGGCTGGAAGAATCCAGACCTCGCCGTACAGATCGCCGATCTTGACAATCGATGTACTATCGTTCGATTCTTTGATCTCTTCCGGCGTCCAATTATAAGACATGGACCATTCATGAAGTCTTGTCAAGGCAGCTTCGACATCATGCCCACCTTCCAGAATGTTACCAGGCATAACGGCATAAGGACCTTCATCATCATTCGTTGTTTCGGTGGGTTCCTGCGTTGGGTTTGAAGAAACTTCATTATCTCCAATTCTCTTAAGATCCAGTGTAATCTCCTGAGTATACCCTTCACCAGTCTCATTCGAGGTCATGGTTCCTTTTGCCGTTATTGTGTCACCAACAGGTGTGAAGATTAGACGCCATACAAAACCGTGTTCCATATAAAACTCACGCGTTTCCGGATTATATGTACCCTCGACAATGTTTTCATTTATTGTCATTGTTGCTGTTCCATTGTTGTTTTGTACGATGCGAAATGACATCTCATTCACTGATCCCACGGTATCGTTTGTAGCCGCCGTAACGGTTGATGTTCCCTGATATAGGCCGCTAATATTCATTTCTGTCTCTGATTCTTTGGGACTAATCAACTGCGGGTTTTGAGCTGCCAATATCGTGTTCTGCGCCAATACCAGAGAGTTCGCTTTTTTGGTGGTTTTTACTGTAAGCATAGCTCCCGCTAGCGGCTCAGACATTCTGCTGCCGGCCAGCGCGATGGCTTCGTTTGCGGTTTGCAGAGCCTGATGACTTAACTCCTGCTCCACGGTGAGCAGATCATTGCCAGCGGCTTTTTGTCCAAGGCAGGCCCAACTTATTGAGATTACCAGAAGTACAGTCAGAAATCTTCTCATTTTTGCTTCGCAAAGTCTTTGAAAAAGACTGTTTTTCATTTTTTCTTTTCTCCTTATCATTATTTTTCAATTTGTCGAATTGCTAAACCGCTCTAATACTGAATTCATCTTTATACTCAGCGTCATGGATAATTAGCATATTACTACTATATCTTCACTATACTGGTTAGACTATTATACTACTTTTTTATCAACTCAACCTTAAAAATCATTACTGACCACACAACCCAAAACAGGGATTGCCCCTTTTGTTACGACTTCTTTTAAGGTCAAATCAACCGCTTCATAGTTATCGACGCTTAGGGCGATTTCATAATGCCCAACCTGACCACACAACCTCGGCAAAATTAAGAAACATCTAAATTGACCACTCGCGGACACCCAACATCTAAATCGACCACTCGCCAGACTATGATATCTAAATCGCTCTGTCGCACTCAAAATCACTTGCTTTGACTTGTTTCCACGAACCGATATATTTACGATTTTTACACATCTGATTTTTACTCTCAAATCTCGAAAAGCCCTTATTTTTAAGCTTTTCTACATACTCACTTCTCCACCCTTGACATCAATACTACGCACTCCACGTGGAACGAGAGCATCAGGTTGATGTCTGGTATGTATTTTTCGTTTTGTCCGTTCTCGGGAACAGGTCAATAGTGGTTTTTATGGGGGTGTTCTGTTCGTGGGAACAAGTCGATACATGGGGTTTAATTCCTGTCATCTCCGGTGGCAAAGGCACTAACTATTGATAAAATGCACCGTTCAAATCAAATCGTTAAAATTTGCACCGCTTTTGCACACCCCTATGGAGTTGTCACCATATCTGCCTTTACCAGTTTTACACCATTGATAGTCACCAAACAGGAAAAGACACTACTCTTTTCGTTTCCGAAATAGTCTATCCTTTTGGAACTCGCTGAAACAAACACCTGTTTTCGTGCTCGCGTTATTCCTACATAGAACACTGACAACTCATCTAAAGCGATATCCCGAAAACCCGATGACAGAGGAATTGGTAAAGAACAGCAACAATTAGTAGTAGAGGCGAATTTATTAGGGCAATCGTTACAGGTATAGTATCCGGGGAATACCCATCGTTCCACATCCGCGAGTACAACATAGTCCCACTCAAGCCCTTTCGCTCCGTGGACGGTAGAGAGTATAACTTGCGAATCCACATACTCCATAGCTTGTTTCAATTGGCGGTTCTCAAAAATATCCAAGAGCAGATTGTACTTATCCTCAGACAAGAGATCTGAGTAATCGATTGATACTTTCTCGACAAGAGCATCAAGCAAACGGAGCAATGAGTCAATTGTTTTGCCTGTCGCTGCATCATATGCTTTTTTGACGTTGTCGGAGAAAGAAATCAAAGCTTTCTTGTTGATGCTTTTTGACTTCCCGAACCGCTTTATAAACATCTCTTGGCATTTGTTGTGAAATTCTACATACTCGGCATGGCTGATATGAGCACATTCCTAAAGAAGCAATCCACCGCCCTCACCGAATACGACGAGCAGCTTGTCCGGCGTCTGATTGAGAAGATCAGAATCTATGAGGATAAATTCACCGTGGAATTTAAGTCCGGCTTAACGGTGGATGTGAATGAATAGAGTAAAAACGAGCAAGGCACTCTACGAAACATAGAGCGTCTTGCTCTTATTAACATTGGATATCAATAAGTTATTTGTTCTTTAACTCAGATTTAATACTTAATAAATTTATCCCCCGGAACGCCACAAATACTGCATTTTTCAGGCTTAAACTTCTCGATATTTCCACAGACAGGGCAGAGATAGTAGAAAACTTCTTCCTTCTGATCAAGGTTCTCTAACGCTTCTTGATAAAGCCCTGCATGAACTTCTTCCGCTTTCATTGCAAATGTAAAGGACATAAGCGCAGCTTTGTTTCCTTCCGCCTCAGCTTCTTTAACGAAATCAGGGTACATTTCCTTATATTCGTAAGTTTCTCCTTTAACCCCGTCCTTCAAGTTATCTGCCGTTGAACCAATTTTTCCGGCCACTTCAAAATGCTTTAGTGCGTGAATGGTTTCGGCGTCAGCTGCAGCTCTAAACAATTTCGCTGCATTGAGATTTCCGTCTTTTTCGGCTTTCTTGGCATAGGCTGTATACTTTCTGTTTGCTTCGGCTTCTCCAGTAAATGCAGCCATCAAATTTTTAAGTGTCTTATTTTCACTCATGTTTTTGTCCTCCTCGCCTTTATTAAAAGCTTCTAATAATTTCTTAACAGTTTCTTTGGGGAAGCCTTCCGGCTGTTTTTCTCCCAGAAGTGATTGTAAGAATTCCTGAGCGTTCTCGCTTTGTGGCAGCATATATCCCGCTTCACGGATAATATCCTCCCCCATAATATGATTAGATTTTTCGATGGCGACAGCCAGTTTTCCGGGAAGCCCCGCGACTATATTCTCCTGTTCCGACTTGCTGCGCGTCAACGCTTTCAGCGCATCGATAACAGGCTGGGTTTTATTTTGCTGCTTCGGATACTCTTTCGGTACCATGGAAATTGCTCCGGATGGGCAGGCATCCGCACAATCGCCGCAGCCGATGCACTTAGCAACATCAATTATACTGTTTTCTGTATCAGTCGCCCCGGTAGGACAGACATAAAGGCATAGACAGTCCTTTGTACACAAACGTATATTTCTTACTGCATATTTATCAGCCATTTTTATTGCCTCCCCTCAATCTTTTCAAATTTCCAATTGGGTACCTTGCAAACAGGGCAAACCTCCGGCAGCTTATCTCCTATGTACACAAAGCCGCAGATAGTACAGACATAAACGCCTGTATTCTCCAACATTGCGTCGCCCTCTTTTTGATATCTACTTATAATAGATTTCAAAATCCGAGTTACCTTCTCGCTCCAGACAAGAGCACGGAGCGCACCCCTATCCTTTGCATCAGTTGCCACGGCATTGGCATTTGGGAAGCCCTGCTTAAGGTCCTTTTCAATAAGGTCAAGTAGCTTACTGAAATGCGGGTCTTCGGTCGGTGCTGATACCGATTTAAAATAACCAGCCAGTTCATTAAATAGAGTTGCTTCTTCGGGCTTGTACTGTTTTTCACACCCACGTGCAAGATTCGTGCAAAGTGCACTAACTTCTAAGGGGGACATCTCCTTCATATCTACAGGGGACTCAATTACAGATATCGGCTCCTTTTTCGGGGTCATGTCTGATTCACCCTGTTTCTCAAATTCTGATTTTGTCGCACCACATAGCGGACAGACCCAATCCTCAGGCAGGTCTTCCCACCTTGTACCCGCAGCAATGCCTGCATCGGGAATGCCTTTTGCTTCGTCGTAGACAAATCCACATACGGTACATATGTATTTTGCCATTTCATTTCCTCCTCACTTGTTTTTTTCTATATTTACATGGCATATTTATTAAATGCCTTGTGAATATACGTTATCATTAATCTGGAAAATAAAATATGGTATTTATTCGCCGCATTCATCGTGATGCTGATGCTCGTGGCAGACGGAACCTGTTGTCTTAAGCTCACCCTTCAGATAATTTTCTACAGCAGTTTTCGCGTTACCAGAAGCTCCTACAACAACTTCAACGTTCCTTTCATTAAAAATCTCAACCGCACCTCCGCCCATACCACCGCTGATGATGACATTTACACCGCGATCGGCAAGAAAGTTAGGCAAGAATCCAGGTCTATGTCCAGGGTTAGCAACGGTTTCACTCTTGACGATTTGATTGTTTTCAGCATCAAAAATCATGAAACCTTCGCAATGTCCAAAGTGCTCAGTCACCATTCCGTTTTCGCTCGCTACTGCAATTTTCATCATTTTAGTTTTCCTCCATTTTTTCTAATATTTTTGCAACCGGCTCAAGCCAATTGCCATCGAAAAGTTCTATCATGCCCTTGTCACAGGCGGCTGAAATCTTGGGGTCGATAGGTAATTTAGCAAGAACCTTTAAATTGTGTTTATCAGCAATTTCTTCAATGTGGCTTTCTCCAAATATCTGATAGTCCTTGCCGTTATCAGGACATTTAAAATAGGACATATTTTCTACCAGACCGATAATGGGGATATTCATCATCTCAGCCATCTTAACAGCTTTTGAAACAATCATGGATACAAGCTCCTGCGGGGACGTCACAACGATAATCCCATCAACAGCAATGGATTGAAATACCGTAAGGGGAACATCGCCGGTTCCCGGTGGCATATCGATGAACATAAAATCCACATCGCTCCAGATTACATCTGTCCAAAACTGCTTTACTGTGCCAGCAATAATTGGCCCTCTCCAGACAACCGGGTCAGTGTTGTTTTCTAAAAGCAAATTAACAGACATAATATCAATGCCAGTCTTCGTTTTAACGGGAAATAGGCCGAACTCACTACCTTTGGCTTTTTCCTTGATGCCAAAGGCTTTTGGGATAGAAGGCCCAGTAACATCCGCATCAAGAATGGCAGTATGATAGTTCATCCTATTCATGGTAACCGCAAGCATGGAGGTTACCAACGACTTGCCGACTCCTCCTTTGCCACTGACAACACCGATGACTTTTTTTACACTGCTCATCTCGTGCAGTTTTTCGGAGAAATCTGTTTTTTGTTCTTGTCTTTCTGCGCAGTCCTCCGAACAACTGCTACAGCTTTGATTGCAACTTTCGCTCATATTCTTGCTCCTTTTATTTAGATTGTAATTTTACTGCCTGCTGACAGGTAATCGATGCTATCCCTCATACCAGCTTTCAGCCTTTTATAAGGTTCGATGCCTGTGCAATGGCAGGTATAAAACTTTGCTTTTGTACTCAAGAGGTACTTGACAATCCTATCTGTCATTTCAGAGTCTTCATTGCCGCCAGAGCGGCTGGAAAGGTGAAATCCGCCTATCACATAGTCAGGCATTCGTCCTTTGAGCGTGTGAAAATGCTCAAGTATATTTATGATGCCATTATGAGCGCAGCCTGTTACTAATAGGGTTTTCCCGTCTTCCTCTATAACGAGGTTCTGTTCATGTGCAAAGATATCATCTGTCGTTTGCCCATTATACTCAGTGAGCAATCCACGGTTTGATTTTGGACGCGGCTTTCTTTGGGTAATATTAGAGAATACTTGGATTCCACTGTTAATAAAGAAACGGTCTGAGGTGAGGACAATTTGTTTGTTTTGTTTCAGGTTTTCATCAAGACCTATAAAATCCAATTCATCGTTTGGACGGATCGCATAGTGCTTTTCAAAAGCGAGTCGATGTAAAAATACCTCAGCTTTTGTGTTTTCGTGCAGAAAACTTTTTAGCCCACCGCCGTGATCATAGTGTCCATGCGAAATCACAAGAAAATCAACATCAGCAATACTCACATCAAGCTTTTTTGCATTTTGAAGAAACAGCTCGCTTGCACCCACATCAAACAATATTTTGTGTTTCTTTGTTTCTATATACAGGCTAAGGCCATGCTCGCTGCCAAAGTTTTTTGATATCGAGGTGTTTTCAACCAAAGTTTTAATAAGCACGACTTTAGCCACCACCTTTTTCAAAGAGCAGATTCATTGTTTTTTGATAAACCTCTTTAACCGCCGTTCCCGATGTGCAGTCTATGTCTACAATGGTTTGACCATTATTTATAGCTTTTACCGCATTAGAGTCAAAGGGTATTCTGCCGATAAAAGGCAACCCTTGTTTTTTACAAAACTCTTCAATCTTTTCTGTGTTCTCAATGTTGGTATCATATTTGTTGATAGATACCGCTATCTTTGTCCCGAATTTCGCTGCTGTATTTATGATGCGTTCCATATCGCTGATACCTGATATGGAAGGTTCTGCGACTATCAAAACCATATCCACACCGCTGAGGGACGCAATGACAGGGCAGCCTATTCCGGGAGATCCATCAATAATGGCCAGCTCGGCGTCAATCGCCGCCGATTTCATCTGTTTTTTCACTTCGGTGACAAGCATTCCCGAGGTCCCGCTGCCCATTTTGAGCTGCGCCGTTGAAAATGATTTTTCTCCATCGGAATACAGCATCAATTCACCAGCCACTGCCGGTATCATAGTTATCGCTTCAACGGGACAAACATACTCACAAACGCCGCAGCCTTCACATGAGAAAGGATCCACTTCGTATTTTTCATCTATCGAAATCGCATCAAATCGGCAGTTTTGTCTGCACTGATCGCACTGGGTACACAGTTCCGGATTTATTTCCGCTTTTGGTAATCCATAATAGTCGGTTTTTGCGGGTTCAACCTTCCAGCCGGTAATGAGGTGCAGGTTAGGAGCATCCACATCACAATCCGCATATGCTTTGGCATCAGCAAGCTTTATAAACGCACTTGCTATTGTTGTTTTTCCGGTGCCGCCTTTACCGCTAAGGATGAGTAGTTGTTTCATTACACTGCACCTCCTTTGCCACTGTTTTCAGCAGAGAAGAAAACAGTTCTCGGTACTTTTCATTTTCATTAACGACAATTTCCGCATTCGAGTTCAAGGTTCCAAGTTCATTGTCAAATGGAATCCGCCCTAATATCTTTATATTATTTTCTAAACAAAACTTCTCTGCTGGGTTTTCTTCATCCAAGCATTTGTTAAGAACCACCCCAAATGACTTATTAAACAACTTGACCAGATCGTATACCATACTAAGGTTATGCACACCAAACAATGTAGGCTCAGCTACCAATACACAATAGTCCGCATCTTTGATGCTTTCCATTACGATACAGGCGCTTCCTGGAGGGCAGTCAATAAATGTCTGCTTATTTGCTTCCAAATTTTTCTCGGTAAGCAGCTTTTTTATGATAGGAATGCCTGTGGCTTCACCGGTGTTCAGTACTCCTGTCCATACCGTCACTTCGTCGGAAACTCCTTTTTGAACTTTGCCAATAACCTTTGCTTTCTCTGTTAGTGCCCTTTCAGGACAAACCAAGATACAGCCGCCGCAGGAGTGGCACACATCGTCAAAGACAATCAGTTTGTTTTTAATATAGGCAAGGGCATTGAAGTTGCAAAATTCAACGCATTTTCGACATCCATTGCATAACTCATGATCAACTTTTGGAATCTTTACTGATATTTCTTCCACCTGAACCCATTCAGGCTTAAAAAACAGATGTCCATTCGGCTCTTCTACATCACAGTCTATATATGTGGATGCTTTCGCTGCCGCAGCTAAATTTACCGATACCAGCGTTTTACCTGTGCCGCCCTTGCCGCTTAGCACGGCAATCCTCATTTTAATTTCCTCCGTGTCCATGAAATCCGGCATGAATTTCATCCAGCAAAGGAAGTTTGCCTGCAATGAAAGCATCAATATTATCTTTGGCCGAAGCAGTTGTCGTTTTATAAATTTTGATTTCAGCGGGTTTTAGCACTTCAGCAGCATTTTCTCCTAAGCGGGGAGTGAGTAAAACATCTGCTTTGTTATCAACTATTATTTGTGCAGCTTTAATCCCAGCGCCACCTGTGCTTGCCGCCGCACTGTTGTCAATAAATATACTTTCCTTCGTTTCTACATCATAAATAAGAAAATAGGGAGTACGTCCAAATGATACACATACATTCGACTCCAAGGTTTTCTCATCTACTGGAATTGCTATTTTCATAAGAATCCTACGTTCTATTTTTGTTTAAATAATTCTCAATTGCGTTGCGTAGCGCACTCACACCTAAATTTGAGCAATGAACCTTATTTTCAGGAAGTCCATCTAAAGCCTGGATAATATCTTCTTCCGTAATATTCAATGCTTCCTCTAAGGTTTTACCCTTTGCTAATACCGACGTCATACTGGATGTTGCAATTGAAGCACAGCACCCAAACACAAGATAGCTTATTTCTTCTATGCGGTTATCTTTCACCTTTAAATAAACGGTCAGACAATCTCCGCAGGAAGGATCACCGTAGCTTCCTTCAGCATTTGCATCCGGCATACTATGGGCATTTTGTGGGCACATAAAATGCTCAATTACTTTTTCTGAATATATAATCATCCACCTCGGTCCTCATCATCTGTAAAACATCTGCCACGCCTATGCCTATGGCAGCCACGGCCACAACCATTCCCTAATCCTTCACAAAGCCGGTATTCGCCACCTTCAATCGACAGCACCTTTCCATTTACTAAAGATTCAGCCAGCTTTTTTCTGGCCTCGATATAAATGCCTTGAACGGTGCTACGAGCAATATTCATTTGCTTGGCGCACTCTTCTTGAGTGAAGCCTTCCAAATCGATAAGCCTTATAGTTTCATACTCGTCTACAGTCATGTTTACATGATTTTCTGCGTCGGCAGACGAATCAAGATCAAGAGGCCCAAATCTATTGCTTTCAGGTAAACAGCAAACTTTTCTCCACTTCATCGGTCTCGCCATAATTCATCACCCCCATTCTAAACAGAAATAACCAGAGCGTCCTCCGGTTATCCCTGATGCCCACTACAGGTTCTCCAATTGCTTATCAATAACTTCGATTCGATCTTGCAACATGGTTTTCTGTTCATTCAGTAGCTCTTTTTGTGTTTTTGAGGAGGTCTGGTTAAATGCAAAACCTCTACCAAAACCACGACCGAAACCGCGTCTGCAAGCAAGTCCAAGGCCTAATCCCATTCCGAGACCAGCTCCATACTTTACTGCATTAGCACCTGTGCAAAGCCCGAATCCTCTTCCAGTCATTGATCCCGCACCCATTGGGCCGGTTCCATCCCTTCTTGGCATAATATTCACCTCCTTGTGATTTGTGGCATATGCCATCTATTCTTATTATGCACCGTTTATGGCATATGTCAATAATCTTTGAGTAATTTCATGAGAAATTTAAAAAGACTGCCACCCAAGCAATTTAATCCTTGGGGGCAGTCAATAAAGTGGGCAAATTCTTATGATTCGGTATTAAAACGTGGCGCTTAGTTTATGAATACATCCAACCCGACCACACAACCTCAAAAAAATACGAAAAAACATCTAACCTGACCACTCGCGAAGGCTGACATCTAACCCGACCACTCGCGGGGCTATGACATCTAACCTGACCACTTGACTATCAAATACTGCCATTATGGACTTCTTTCCGCGAAGCAATATTTTCATGTTTTTCGCTCAATGAGTTTTGTACCCATGTGTGCTAAGACCCTTGATATATAAGGGTTTTCAGCTCGCTTAATCTTTTACCCTCGTTATCAATACTACCGTCTCAACATGGCTGGTCCAGGGGAACATGTCTATCGGTTGCACCGATTCTACATTGTATGATGATTCGCAGAGGATTTTTACATCTCTGGCAAGTGTGGCGGGATTGCAGGAAACGTAGATGATCTGCGGAATATTTTGTTCGATGATGGTGTTAAGCAGGTCTTGATGGCATCCTGCCCGGGGCGGATCCAATATGATGATATCGAAATCCTGCTTCAAATCGGGCAGCACTTTTTCGCAGGCGCCGGCGATAAATTCATAGTTTAATATATGATTAAGTGAAGCATTTACACGGGCGTCTTCGATACCTGGGCCAAATTCATCGACGCCAACGACAGTGTCATTTTCATCTGCTGTATAGATGGCAATACTGCCGGTACCACAGTAGGCATCAAGAATGCTTTTTCCAGGTTGATTAGCCATCGCTTTCTTTACTTCTTCATATAGCTTATTAGTCTGCTGATTATTAACCTGAAAAAATGCCAGGGGTGATACGAGATAATGTCTTTCCCCTATCACAAATTCCAGTTTGTCACTGCCAAAGACATGGTCAAGTTTATTATCCTCATAAATGAAAAGGGATTCCAGACCCGGATAACCTTTCACCAGGCTTTCCAGCCCTGCCTTATCCACTGGTCCTTCCGCGATGAGAAAGAGCTTCCCATTGGAATCCTGGCGGATCATAACCTGCTGTCCTCGATTTATGCCGGCAACATCCAGGTAGCAGTCCAAAAACTGACTGAATTTTTTGATCTCCGGAGCTATGATCAAACAGTCACTGATCGGCAGATGTCTGCGGCTGTCGAGCTGGTAATAGCCCAGCCGTTTCTCCCCTTCGTGCTCCCCCACCTGCCAGGTCACTTTATTCCGGTAATACCAGGGATCTTCCATCCCGATGACATCCTGGACCTCAATCTTTTGATGGCCAATTCTATGCAGTGCATCTGAGACCACCTGCTTTTTCAACAGCAGCTGCCGCTGATAGTTTACATGCTGGTAAGCACAGCCGCCGCACTGATAAAAGTGCTGGCAAGGAGGATCGACCCGGTCAGGAGACGTATTGATCATTTCTTTAATCTGTCCGCGGGCAAAACTCTTTTGCTCTTTGGTGATTTCAATTAAAATTTCTTCACCAGGGACGGCATATGGTATAAATACAGCTTTGCCGTCTTTACGCACCACACCTTCACCACGGTGGGTGAGCCCATCAACAACATAATTCATTGTTTACTCCTGAAATCATTCATTTCAAAATAAACCGTTTATTTTTCACCGCCGGTCAACGGCAGTATTTTTTCCACCTGAAAATATACCAGATTGACATCTACGGCTTCCGGATGTCCGTGCTTGTTACGGATTAATGAGCGTGCCAGTTCTGTATTACGCTCTTCCCTGCTTTTTTTCAGATAAATGCGTTTGCCCTTCCAACCAGGTCCATCCTCCAAAAAAAGATAAACCGCGTATGGATTCTCTTGTAAATTGGCATGATTCAACCGCGCTGCCATCAAAATAGCGATTTCATCTTCTCCGATTATATGTGGCTTGCTGTAGATGGCTGCATTAACTCTGCCCTGTGCATCTGCAGTGGACAATACAGCGGTGCCTTCATGATCAGCAAAATATTCTTTTAACATTGTCATTTTCCTTTCTTATCTAATTTATAAAACCATTAAGAAGTATTATGGGGTACCATTAGTATAATCATCTTATCAGCAATACTGCCCGCCTTCAACATTATGATACCGCTGTTAAGCAATTTATCATTATTCTTCTGATAATTCAGTATTAAATTACAAGAATTGATAATCTGCTTATTAAGTGGTATGTTTGTGTCACTAATTCCGCATCTGAATAAGGAGGTGTTGATCTTATGGCTCAGGGGATCGACCGTTTTTTGGATGAATCCGGCAAGATAAAACAAATGCCCGCCAAACATTTGGTCAAACTGATGGTTTTTGAATACTTAGCCGGTAAATTTGAATATGAAAAGGAATACAGTGAACAGGAAGTGAATGCCATCATCAGCACCTGGCATACCTTTGGCGATTATTTCCTGCTGCGCAGGGGCCTGGTGGATAACGGCTGGCTGCTCCGTCTGCCCGATGGCAGCAAGTACTGGAAGAACAAAGAGAAACAGGAGATGAAACAGGCAGATGAGTGTTAAAGGGAAAATGATGCATGTTATGCTTAGAAACCGGCATCTGATGAAGGGCAAACTGAAGCGTGAAGTGATCGACAAAAATAGCTCCATCGAACAATTGCGTCTTGAAACCGACCAGGCTGCCGCCAGGATCGTTGATATGCCTGAAGGTATCAACTTCGTTGAAGCTGATTATGATAAGTGTTATGCCGAATGGGTCATTGCTGACGATGCGGATGAAGATAAAGCGGTCCTTTACTTCCATGGCGGGGGTTTTATCATGGGTAATGCCAGATCTCACCGGGCAATCGTTGCCGGATTTATGAAACGCCTGGGTGCCAAAGCCCTGGTTTTCGATTACCATCTTGCTCCGGAAAACCCGGCGCCTGCCGCTGTAAATGATTCTGCTGCCATCTATTCATGGATGCTGAAGCAAGGGTATAAACCTGAGAATATAGCTTTTTCAGGTGATTCTGCAGGTGCCGGAATCGCAGTAGGCACTCTGCTGAAACTTAAAGACGAAAACATTCCCCTGCCCGCTGCCTGTGCCTTGTTTTCTCCCTGTGTGGACATGACCATGTCCGGTGAATCACATAGAACCAGAGCCAAAGCTGATCCGTGCACACCGCCGGGAAGCACGGAAACCTACCTGGCATATTATGTTGGTGATGGTGATCCTGAACACCCCTATGCTTCACCTTTATTTGGCGATCTGACCGGTTTGCCGCCAATGATCATTCAGGTGGGCAATGATGAAGTGCTCAGGGATGATTCTGTTTATTTGGCGACCCGGGCCAAAAAAGCCGGCGTTGAAGTGAATATTAAGGTGTGGAAAGGTATGTTTCACTGTTTTCCGCTTCTGGCACCCATGTTCCCGGAAGCCACCCTGGCACTTGAGGAAGTTTGCCAGTTTGTCCGCGAAAAGCTTAAAATGCATACCAGTTGATTCTCCAACATATCCTTTTTAGATAAAACTGAAATGCTCAAAATAATTGGCCGGGAAGAAATTTTCTTTTCCCCCGGCCGATTTAAATCAACCATGTTTTCAGTTGAATTTCAATTTACATCAACTGGTATCCTTCCCGGAAGGCCTTGAGGTTGACCTCCAGCGCCTTGGCTGGAACGATGGCGGTAATTGCTTTTTCCACTTCTTCGGCCGGGATCCCCATGGCGCTGGAAAGCATACCCACCAAAACCACATTGGCAGCCCTGATATTTCCGCAGCGTACGGCAATGTCAGTAGCGTCAACGATGGTGGTTTTCGGTATTAGAGCGGCTACTTTCTCATGGATATCATCAGGGTATTTCATTTTACCGCTCATGACCGGCAGCGGATTGACTCTTTCAGTATTTATAATGACCATCCCGTCCGGTCTTAAATAATCCAGCCAGCGGGCGGCTTCAATTTTTTCAAAGGCCAGAATGATATCGGCTTCCCCTTTGCTTATGATGGGTGAAAAAACTTTGGCCCCATACCGGACCTGAGAAACGACACTTCCGCCCCTTTGCGCCATACCATGGATCTCCGAAACTTTTACGTCATTTCCCATCTGTACAGCTACCTGTGCAATGATGCGACTGGTAAGCAAGGTGCCCTGCCCGCCGACTCCAACTATTAAAATATTCGTTATCTTGTCCTGCATCCTTCTACACCTCCGCCTGTTTTATCGCATCAAATTTACACACCTGTTCACACAGCCCGCAAGCAACACAACCAGGATTGATCTGTGCTTTTTTCTCTTCATCACGGAATGAGACTCCTGTACAGCCTAAACGGATGCATACTTTACAACCGGTGCATATCTCATCATCAACATAGATCCGGTAGGTGGGCTTAGGTACCTCTGGCAGTAATGCACAAGGGCGTTTACAAATGATCACTGAAGGTTCGCGCCTTGCCAGCTCTTCCTTCAGCGCTGCCTCAAGTTCATCTAGTTTGAGCGGGTCAACGATCCGCACATTCTTTACTCCAATGGCTTTCACCAGGGCTTCGATATCCAATTTGGGAGCCGGCTGTTTCCTGATGGTAAGTCCCGTAGCCGGGTGATCCTGGTGCCCGGTCATGGCAGTGGTATCATTGTCCAATATCATTATCGTTGAGGTCCCGCCATTATAAACTACATCGATCAAGCCGGTGATACCTGAATGAACGAAGGTGGAATCCCCGATGACGGCTACTGTTTTGGCGGCAAATTCTGTTCCGCGGGCTTTTTCCATGCCTAATGCAGTACCGATACTGGCCCCCATGCAAATGCAGGTATCCATCCCTTCCAGAGGACTGATTGCCCCCAGTGTATAGCAGCCTATATCACCTGCTACAACCAGACGCATCTTTCGCAACAAATGGAATACTCCCCGGTGCGGGCATCCGGCACACAGCAAAGGCGGACGGGCCGGTACTTCCTGTTCTATCCCAAAGCTCTGCGGTGCAGGAGAGCCGGTCAGTTTTTGGGCCAAATACTCAGCACTGTATTCACCCAGTAAAGTTAACTGTTCTTTGCCGCTAACTTCAATACCCCAGGATCTTACCTGTTCCTCAATTACCGGTTCCAGCTCTTCCACAACCACCAGTTTGTCAACTTGTGCGGCAAAGGTTTTGATAAGCTCTTTGGGCAGCGGGTTTACCAGTCCCAGTTTTAAAATTGACGCATGAGGGAAAGCTTCTTTCACATATTGATAAGGCACCCCGCTGGTTATGATGCCAAGGCTTGTATCATCCATCTCCATACGGTTTAAAGCAGTCGATTCTGCATATTCCTGCAGCTCAAGCATGCTTTTCTCCACTTCCACGTGGCGGCCTTTGGCAAAGCCCGGCAGCATCACATACTTCTGTGGATTCTTTTTATATGGTTTTAAGGGTACTTCCTGCCTCTCACCGGTCTCCACCATGGTCTGGGAATGAGCCAGCCGCATGGTAATCCTCAGCATAACCATGGTATCGAACTGCTCGCTTATATCGAAAGCCAGTTTTGTATAATCCAGAGCTTCCTGGCTGTCGGATGGCTCGATCACCGGCATTTTGGCAAACCTGCCGTAACCCCGGTTGTCCTGTTCATTCTGCGAGGAATGCAGTCCCGGGTCATCGGCTGAAACGATTACCAGTCCTCCGTTCACACCGGTGTAGGAAAAAGAATAAAGCGGGTCAGCAGCCACATTAACACCCACATGTTTCATGGCTACCAGAGTACGGGCTCCGGCGATGGAAGCACCAGCCCCCACCTCCAGGGCTACTTTTTCATTGGGCGACCACTCGGCATAAACATCTTCAAATTGTGCAAAACTGTTAACGATCTCGGTGCTGGGTGTTCCCGGATATGCAGTTGCAACTGTTGCCCCGGCCTCATAGGCTCCCCGGGCAATTGCTTCATTACCGATCAATAGTTTTTTCATTATATCCTCCTTACCCCTTACGCAAGTTTGGTTTAAAAATATAAATAATTCTCGTAAAGAGAATCAAGCCTGTCCATTAAGCATAAGCATCTGCTCATAACTTGTATTCTGATCATTCTACAAAATCATAGCATATCTATTTTTCAGCTGTAAACAGCATGAATTGGAAACTAGTCCTTGGCTTGCCGGTGAAAGGTACAGATGGCTTCAGCAATGATTTTTGCCATGGGATAAACCGCAGCCAGACTGCCCTGATTGCTGCCGGTCATTGTGCTGCGTTCCTGATGGCTGCCTAATACTCCGGTAATGGCATAATCTCCGATGGGCGGCAGTTTTTTCGCCAGCGCTTTTCCCGGGATGATCGGCCCTTGACGTACTTTTATATTACCTACATCACAGGTGCTTCCTACTGAAGCATCAATAGCAATCTGCAGGCTGTCCGGGTGCCGGCTGGTTATGATCTCAATTTCCTTACTGATATTTTGGGCGTGCAAAGGCTCTTCCAGATGGCCGTAAATTATAATTTGCTGGTTTTCCTGCTTTACCATGGTGCCGATCAGGGGGCCAAAGCAATCCAATATATGCCGGTCAGAACCGATACAGATAAACAAAGGCGGTGTTGATGTGCCCACGCAAATCTGCTGCAGCGACTGCAGCAGTCTTTCGCCTGTATGTGGATCCTTGTAATGAGTATCCATTATCATTCCCGAAGCATTGCCTTTTGTATCCTCGATCATATGTCTCCCCGCAAAACCTTCTTTAATGCAGCGATAAATCTGCGGTTTTGCTCTTCAGTCCCTATAGTGACCCGTATATGAGTATGGTAGCCAAATGAAGCACAAGGCCTGATGATAACACCGTTTAGCTGCATGCGTTTTGACACTTCCTGACAGTCCTGCTTAACATCGATCAAAATAAAGTTGCTTTGTGTAGGAACGTATTGAAGTCCCATTTCCGACAAAGCATCATAAAAATAATCCCTGCCCCGGCTATTCATCTGCAGGCTGTTTTCTACATGCCGGTGATCATCCAGGGCCGCCAGGGCAGCAATCTGCCCTAGTGAGTTGACATTAAACGGTTCAGACACTCTTTTGACTGCATCAGCTATTTCCTCTGTGGTAAGACCGTATCCTATTCTTAACCCAGCCAGACCATAGATTTTGGAAAAGGTTTTTAACACAATGACATTTCTCATTTGTTTAACATATTCAAGCCCGCTTTTAAATGTATCCTGATCAGAATATTCACTATAAGCTTCATCAAAGATCACCAGGACATCCCGGGGAATCTGCTGCATAAAAGCTTCGATCTCCGAACCTTGTACAATGGTCCCGGTTGGATTGTTGGGGTTACAAATATAAATGATCTTGGTCTTTTCACTCACTGCCTTAAGCATAGCCTCAAGATCATGACGATAATCCTTAAGCTTTACCTTGATACATTTGGCTCCCATGACTGTAGAGGTAAATTCATATTCGGAAAAAGTATTTTGGGCCAAAATCACCTCATCACCGGAATTGATAAATGTCTCGGCAATGAGCCTCAGCATTTCATCAGAGCCATTTCCGATCAAAAGGCAGGAGGCATCGATACCGTATAAAGCAGATAATCTTTCTTTCAGGTAAAAACAATTCCCGTCCGGATAAAAATGTACACCGACCAGATTGGCTTTGAGAGCTTCAATGGCCATGGGGGAAGGTCCCAGCGCGTTTTCATTGGAAGCCATCTTGATAATATCCGACAGTCCCAATTCCCGCTGTACTTCTTCGATTGGTCTGCCGGGGACGTAAGCCTTAAGGTCAAATATTTCCCGTCGGGCTTTGTTTTTTATAAAGTTATTCATATTATTTGCTCCTGTAATTCAAATCACTGCCCCAGCATGTCGCTTATATACTGTGGCAAAACAAAGGCTGCCTGATGGACTTTTCCATTGTAATATTTTAAACCCTTCACTGCTTCCCTGTCACCAGCCAATGCCAATGGGTCATATTTTTTTGAGCCCAGGGTAAATGACCAGGGCCCGCTGATATAACCGGGCATGGCCGTCAGATAAGGATAAGCCCCGGGAAAGATTCCGGCAATACTTTTATAGGTGCTGACAAAGGTTTCCGGATAAAAAAATGGCGATTCTGATTGTACCACCAAAATCCCGTCTTCTTTCAGTCTGGCAAAACAATTCTGATAGAATTCCCGGCTGAATAACTGGACAGCGGGGCCTACCGGGTCAGAAGAATCAACAATGATAACGTCATATAACCGACTGCTTTCCGCCATATATTTTACTCCGTCATCAAAGGTGACCCGGGCGCGCGGATCGGCAAAGCCACTGGCCAAAGCGGGAAAATACTCTTTGGAAAGCTCTGTTACCCGCCGGTCGATCTCCAGCATGTCAATTGCTTTTACCGTCTCGTACTTTAATACTTCCCGCAGGGTCCCGCCGTCACCACCGCCAATGATCAATACATCCTGAGGCCGGGGATGAATGGAAAGCGGAACATGTACGATCATTTCATGGTAAATAAATTCGTCCTTTTCACTGACCTGCAAAGCCCCATCCAATACCATAATTCTTCCCAGTTCCAGGGTTTCCATTATTGTAATCTGCTGAAAATCACTTTTTTCGTCATGAAGAATATCGGTTATCTTCCACCTTACCTCGTAACCCGGGGTATGATTTTCGTAGAACCAGATATCATTCAAATCTCTCCACCTCCTGTACTCTCCCCCTCGATCTCCATTTCTTCCCTGCTGTCCAGCAAGTCGGTGATCAATTGGGTATTAAATAAAACAGACTGTTCCTTCGACCAGTCTGCCGCCAGCAAAGTAGCTTTAATTATCTGATCAAGCTCGGAATCATTAAAACTGTTCATCCATCGTTTCAATACTTCCAGCATCTGCGGTTTCTCTTTATTATAGATCTTCATTTCCAGCAGATTCAGCAGAAATAATTTTTCTTCTTCGCTGATTCGATGCCGGTAACAAAGATCATAGATAAGGTTGGCGGTCTGATGATAAATACGCTCCAGATTTTTGTCTCTGGCCATTTATTATTTCCTTTCCGCATCCTTCATGGTTTGTTTCTGCAAATCAAAGGTAATGGGCAGGCGGATCCCGCTTCTGCCGTCACGGTTTTTTTCCACCACAATATAATAATTGGGATTTATGCAGCCTTTCAAATCATCATTATCATCCAGTTCTTCTTTGGGAATAGGCATAAGTTTCAGGAGCAGATCCGCTTCATTTTTCATACGTTTCGCCCCCTGCAATGTCCCGTCCGGATTTAACTGTACCAGACACATGACGGCAATATTCAAATTTTGCGCCAGCATCTTCTGGGTTTTTACGATCTGCTCCAGCATCTGCCATTCCTGCAAACGGGGGTCGATTTTATCCATACGGCCAATGTAGTCGATGATCATCAGATCGATCTTCTTCTGTACCCTGAACTTGCGGGCGATAGATATGGTCTTTTCCGGGGTCAGATTGGGACAGGGATAAGAATAAAAACCGCTCTGCCTCAAACGGGAGAACCCCTCGAAAATAATCGATAATTCCGTCTCGTTGATATTCCCGCTGCGAATACGGTCATGGTCGATGGAAGACAATATTGAGCCCCAGCGCAATGCGATCTGCTGCCTGCTCATTTCAGTATTCAGGTATAATACATTGTGCTGGTTATTGACCGCTACTTCTTTGGCGGTATGCAGCGCAAAAGCAGTTTTCCCATGGCCGGTCTGGGCCCCCAGTATGATCAGTTCCCCCGGTTTGTAACCTAACGTAATATGGTTCAGGTTGTCAAAGCCGGTAGGCAATCCATCCAAAGGCAGAACGCCCTTATACATTTCCTGGATCTCCTTGAAACGGAGAAACCTTTTTTCTACTTCATCATAGCCAAATTTGGCCATATCCTGCGGGGTATCGATCTTATCATCAACTTCCAAAGCCGTAAGATTCGTCAATTCTTCCTCGGCTTCCATCAGGATCTGTTCGGTTTCCCGGTCCGCTCCTTCACTCAGCTGCTGATAACGTATACGCAGGAAATTTTCATATTTTCTCAGGCGTGATTTGTCTTTGACTCGGCCGATCCAATATTTTATATTCTCATCGTCAATATAGTGTTCAGCAATATACTTGATATCTTCCAGATCACGGGGATTGGTAAAGATCCCCAGGCTATGCCCTTCCTTCAGCAACTCCACATAGGTGGGCCTGATCTCCCGGTCAAACAAACTGCAGATCAGCTCAAAGATGGTACCGTGTTTCGGGGCATAAAAATCAGCCGCTGATAAAACACTGTATCCTTCGATACAGGCTTCTTCCGAATGCAGCATGGAGGATAAGACCCGGCGTTCGCTTTCCAAATCAAATAATAATTCTTTTTCTACCTGCTCTCTTAATACCGTGTTCAACCGAACGCCACCATCCTAACTGTTCAAACTGCTGTTATTTGCTTTTTATTTCCTCAGCTACCGGTGATATAAAAATCTCATATTCACTTAAATTTGGTGTTACCTGTTTTTTAGGTACAGTAAAATCGTTTTTCCTGGCTTTATTTTTAAATTCGGCGATTTCCTTTTGGGCTTCTTCAACTTTGTTTATATTTTTGGCCTTCCAGTTAGCCAGGACGCTGTCTATGTATTCCAGACCGCCATTTTTGGTGCGCTGGCACATTACCTCTCCCGCTTTCATGATCAGGGCATGGGTGAAGGCCCAGTCATATCTCCACTTGTAATAGATTTTCCGGCGGGCTTCGGCTGACATATCGATGCCTGTATAATTGCCAAATTCCATGACCTCAGGATCGAACTGAGCCAAATTATTGCGGCTTAAATCAGTATCAACATATTTCTTAAAGTACAGATTCAGGCCTTCCACGGTATTGATAGAGTATTCTCTTAAATCTGTGGCGATCCTGGTGATACTTTTGGGATTATCAATATTTCTTTCAAAACAGAGTTCCAGCATACAGAGCAGAAACTCCGGGGTATAGTTCATTTCATCCAGCCATTTTTTGAGTTCATTAGACATTTTAAGGCTTAAGAGATTGCCGGTTTTTTTGGCGATAAAATCTGCTACCTTCTTATAATTTTTGTTATTGCCATGACTGAAATCAACATACATGGTTTTGCGCCGTTCTTCTTCCAGCTGCAATTCCAGTTGTTCGATACGGCTGCTTAGTAATTCGCTGCTCTTTTCATTTTTCACCAATGGTTTATGCTCGATTAACTGATCATGATCCCTGGTCACCAGGCGGCATAATTTTTCCATTATGGGTTCCAGAAAGATTTCCCGGTCATTAAAGTTCTTGTTCTTTTCTTCAACCTTAATGATTCCTAATTTCTCCAGCCGGCTTATCTGGCGGGATAATTTGCTTTTGGTCAGAGCCGGACAGACCTGAAGAACTTGTCCAATATTGATCCCTGTTTGATTGAGAGGCTTGCTCCTTTGGAAAGCGTAATAAATAGCAGATAATATACCAATGTCTTCCATATTCAAATCCAGTTCGTTGGCATACCAGAATATGACTCCCGGTACATTGGCATTTCCCCAGCGGAAGATTTCGAGTGCAGCGGAATACTTATTCATATAATAAGGCCCCCGTTTTTAGATGAAGTAAAGAAATTATAGCACTTTGAAAAGGTCTGCTTCAAGTCGATAAAAACCGATATTTATCGAGAAAACGGAACCTTCCAAGCAATATCCTGCAAAAAAGAACCGTGAGAAATAAACCAAAGATAACCAAAATATTTTAACCTTTTCAATGCGAAAAGGAGCTGACGGATAAAGGTGTTCTCCCAGCGCCAGCTCTAAAAAATCTATAAAGCAGAACTGATTTTATTCATGGAATCAATGATTTTGTCATAATCAGCTTTATCCCAATTTTCCGAAAATATTCGATTGATTTTCAGTCTCAGATCCAAATACATTTGTTCTGCAATCATAGCCTTGTTCGTATCGGCTCCGGTATAAACTGTTTTGCTCATTTCCTGGGCAGGTTTCAAGGTATATTCATCCTGCCAGGCGGGAATAAAGACCGGTACGTTTAACTGTTCCTTGATATTACCAGCCAGTTCGATCTGCGCCTCTTCTTCTCCGTGAACTATGAATATTGCTTTGGGCGGCACCACGAACCTTTGCATCCATTCCAGCAAACCTTCCCGGTCTGCATGGGCGGAATAGGCATCGATGGTTTTAATGTCAGCCTTGACTGCCACCTGTTCACCATGGATGGTAACGATTTTTTCACCTTCAAATAAACGGCGCCCCAGTGTACCCTGGGATTGGTAACCGACGATCAGGATCGTAGACTCAGGCCGCCACAGGTTATGCCGCAGATGATGCTTGATCCGGCCGGCGTCACACATGCCGCTGGCGGAAATAATAATGGTATTCCTCTTGGTCTGGTTTAACATCATCGAGTCCTGCTGTGAACGGGAGAATTTCAGGTTTGGAATTCTCAAAAAGTGATTGCCGTTTTCTACCATTTGCCTGGTTTCGTCACCGTAGAAATGTTCATTACGTTCAAATATTTCCGTGGCAGCTATGGCCAGAGGACTGTCAATGTAGATATCGATATTGGGATCCAGTTTCCCATCTCTAAATAACAGGTTTAAATCATACAGCAGGTCCTGGGTTCTCTCCACCGCAAAAGCAGGAATGATCAGGTTTCCTCCTTTTTGCATGGTGAAATCGATCACCTCTTTCAACTGCTGGGCCCGGTCCCCGATGTCCTTATGACTGCGGTTGCCATAGGTTGATTCAATGATCAGGTAATCAGTATTCTCAATTACAGTTGGGTCTTTTAAGATAGGCTGCTTATCATTGCCCAGATCACCGGTGAAGACCAGTTTCAGTTTTTTTCCGTCTTCTACCACCCATAATTCCACAATACAGGATCCCAAAATATGCCCGGCATCCCGCAGACGAATTTCAATACCCGGTGCCAGGTCAATAACTTCATCCATGCTGAGAGGCTGAAACTGTTTTAAACAATCCAGCGCATCTTCTGCCGTATAGATCGGCTCGATTACGTCTTTGCCGGCCCGGAGAAATTTGCGGTTTTTCCGTTCGACTTCCATTTCCTGAATATATCCTGCGTCAGGCAATAGTACAGTAGCCAGCTCAGCAGTAGGATAACTGCAGTAGATAGGCCCTTTAAAGCCATGTTTGCATAGTTTGGGGACTAAACCGGTATGGTCAATATGGGCATGGGTTAATATTAAAAAGTCTATGGAACCAGGCTCGATAACAAAATCCTGGTAATTCCGCTCTTTGATCTCTTTCATACCTTGAAATAAGCCGCAATCAACAGCAAAGCGCCGACTTTCGGTTTCCAGTACAAAAAAAGAACCGGTCACCGTTTTAGTGGCGCCTAAAAATTTTATTTTCATTCCTTTACCCCGCTTCTGTATAAAATACTATGTTTATTATACAGCAATAATCTTTCTTGAGTCCTTTTTTTGGGATAAAAGCATATATTGTTGATAAAAATCCAGAATTTCCGTACGTATCCTGGACTCATTGCCGGAATTGATGGCCCGCTCGATGTTTTCAAAGGCCTGCCGGCCTGTTTCCCTGACGGTCTCATTGCTGTCCAGATCCTCAACCACTTCGCTGAATTTATAATGGACCTTCTGGAAGCTGCTGTAGTACAATTCTTTCATCTGGCAGACCCGCCTGGAAATTAGTTCAATATCCAATTCCCTGCCTTCAATAATATGAAGGAGACTATGAAGCAGATTGCCCATCAGGTTATTATTGAATACGGATGCCATTACTTCCCGGCGATACTGTTTACATAACAGGTAACGCATATACTCCTTGAGTTCCTTTTGACCATGCGAAGATAAACATAGATAAGAATTAAGAAGTTCAATTTCATTCATCGAGAGTTCCAATGCCATCCCTATAACCCCCCAATATTTTTCATCATCATGCTTATATCAGTTTCGCAAACAGTAGGATTAATCCTTTAGTTAAATAACGTATAATTCCACAATAATATTTGGCAGTTCGCTATAATTTCACTCATTTTTCAACCTGGCTTGACGACAAAAAATATAATGAGGGGTATGCTGTTTGACCTTTTCGCTGATAGTCCTGCTTTTTTATCTGCAGGAATGATTCCAGTCTGCCGACAAATATTTTATCGATGTCGATTTAAAAAATTGCCCATTCTGATAATCGCTTCTTCCAGATCTTTTACACTGGCGGCATAGCAGCAGCGAATAAATCCTTCCCCGCTATTCCCAAATGCATTGCCGGGCACAACTGCTACCAGTTCTTCCTTCAGCAGTTTCTCGCAAAAGTCTTCTGAATTAAACGGAGTACTTTTGATCGAAGGGAAACAATAAAAAGCCCCCTGGGGTTCAAAACATTCCAGGCCGATTTCCTGAAACCCCTTAAGCAGCAGCCTGCGGCGATAATTATAGTTATCTACCATTTTCAACATCTCTTCTTCACCGTGACGCAGCGCTTCCAGAGCTGCTTTCTGGGCCATGATCGGTGCACACATAATGGTATATTGATGAATTTTAGTTATTGCTGCAATAATATCAGGATGACCACAGGCATACCCGATCCGCCATCCGGTCATGGCATAAGCTTTGGAAAAACCGTTTAAAAGCAGCGTCCGGTCTCTCATGCCCGGCAGTGATGCGATGGAACAATGCTTGCCGTTATAAGTCAGTTCACTGTATATCTCATCAGAAATAACAAACAGATCATGTTTTTTAACTACCTCAGCGATGGCCTCCAGGTCTGCTTTTTCCATAATCGCTCCGGTTGGATTGCTGGGAAAAGTCAGAATCAATATCTTGCTTTTCGGAGTTATACAGCTTTCCAGCACATCAGCCCGCATACGGTATTGATCTGCATCATATGTTGGCACCGGTACTGCTTTGCCAAATGCCAGGCAGGTCCCCGGCGCATAACTGACATAGGACGGATCAGGGATCAATACTTCATCCCCCGGCTCGATCATCGCCCGCAGGGCAATGTCAACTGCTTCGCTGACACCTACCGTTATCAATATTTCCCTGGCCGGATCATATTCTACTCCCACCTTGCGCTTCTCGTAGGCGGCCACCTCTTCCCGCAGTTCGATGAGCCCGCTGTTGGAAGTGTACATGGTATAGCCTTTTTCCAGCGAATACCAGCAGGCTTCCCTGATATGCCATGGGGTCACAAAGTCAGGTTCCCCTACACCAAGTGAAATAACGCCTTCGGTCTGGGAGACCAGATCAAAGAATTTACGGATCCCGGAAGGCGGTATGGTTTTGACTGTTGTAGATAAATATCTGCTCATGTCGCTCACGGACTCACCACCAGCCTTTTATCATCATCATTGTCGTTGAACATGAAATGCTCTTGTTTGTAAGTTTTCAGAATAAACAAGGTTACGGTACTTTGTATCTGATCCAAAGTCGACAGCTTGTGGGAAACAAACCAGGAGATATCTTTCATGGTCTTGCCGGTGACGATCACCGATAAATCATAGGTACCGCTCATCAGTTTAACGCTTTTTACTTCCGGGAACCGGCAGATCCGTTCGGCAATACGGTTGAACCCCACTTCCCTTTCAGGCTGCATTTTGACTTCGATCATGGCGGTAACACTTTGATCGCCCATTTTATCCCAATTGATAACCGTGTTGTAGCCAAGGATTATTTTTTCATCTTCCATCTTCTTGATCAATGCTGCTACTATCGCTTCATCCTCACCTAACATGGTGGCAATGGTTGCGGCGTCTAATCGCGCGTCACGCTCGATCAGGTTTAAGATCTTCATTTGTAAATCCACTTTCATTCCTCCATTCTCAATACTAGTTTTAAAATATAAAAAACCCCTCATCCCTTAATAGGGACGAGAGGATCAACTCCCGCGGTACCACCCTGGTTGGCGTATGCCCGGCTCAAACGGATAACGGTCGTGACCGTTCGGCTTACTTCCCGTGAATTCACCGAAGACTCACAGATGGCTCTCCTTATTATCCGCTTATCGGTTTGCACCCTTCCCGACTCTCTGCCAAGACGAATACTAAGGTTCTTCTGCTCATTGTCGAATATGATTTGCTAATAATCCTAGCACGACCGCCGGCTATAGTCAACATGTAAAAATCTATCTTATCTAGCAGCAAATTATATACAATTTTTTCTGTCCCTTTGCATATTATTACTGCAGGATCGATAGCGGAGGTGCAAGCATGCCGGCTGAAATTTTGACCCAGGAAGAACAACAGACTTTAATTAAGCTGGAAAACTATTTCAAGCACGCTGATATGAGTCTTTACGATAGAGTTTTCAATGCCTTGGTTATTGCAGAACATGAGCTGATGGAACATTGTTTCACCAATGAACATGAACGGATTAAAATCGAAAGATTCAAGCATGTCTTGAATAATCTGCTGCTTAAGATCAGTAGTGGTGAATAAATCAATACAGCCCTTAATCTTTATTGATTACCATCAGAAGCCTGATCTATTTCAGTCTGTCCTCCAGATCCTTTAGGCGCTGCAACAAAGCGTCATACTCCTCCCGGCTCACCATATCCTTGTGCTTGCATTTGATTTCCTGCTCAACAAAATCCTTGATCTCCTGCCGGGCTTCTTCCCCGCGTTTGATCAGATCATCCACAAATTTATTGCCTTCTTCAGCGGACATTTCACCCTTTTCCACCATTTCATTCATGAATTTTTCAGCTTTATCCTTGGTAAAGCTCAATGCACCCAGTCCCAGATAGAAAGCTTTTTTAATCATGTCTTCCATATGAACACCTTCCCGTCATATATTTGCACTATATTATTATTTTACCCTAATTGAACCTGTCATTCATCAGCTTTACTAATTATATTGATCCGGCAATCATAATATATCAGTTCTGCTTAAGTTTACCGCTGACAGACAGATTGTTAAGGAACGCCGGGAAATTTTTATAAACATTTTTGAAAAACTAACCTTGCTATACTTTCCCCAAGCGTTTATAATATTGTTTGCAGTATTCATGGGCCATTAGCTCAATTGGCAGAGCAGCTGACTCTTAATCAGAAGGTTCCGGGTTCGATTCCCTGATGGCCCACCATATGAAACATTGACTCTCCGTACTTCGGAGGGTTTTGTTTTTTCTGCTGCCAGCTTTACCTTACGCTTTCTTTCCGGGCGATCAGACTGTTGTCCAATGCCTGCCACATTCCATCGTTGATCACGCCCAGACGCCACAAGGCAACCCCTTTGAGGTTATAACGTTTGGCGATCCCGATTTTAGGCGGGATACTTTCGGCGGTTTCACTGGGTGCTGAAATACCAAGGATCAGTTTATCGGCGGGAACTGACTGGCAAGCCAATTCAACCGCCTGTTTTACCATACTTATCGGCTCAGGTTTGGGGCCGTAATCATAGGCCATAATAATGATTTGGTCACATATTTTCCCCAATGCCTGATAATCGTAACCGGGATAGGCACTATTAGGCGCATGAAGTGTCAGGGTAAGCCCCTTGTTCCCCAGTTCCTGATGCAAAAGGTTTACAAAGTATGTAAAGTTTTGTTGTACCTGTTTCAACTCAGCTCCGCTGTCATTATAACCAAGTCCCTCGAAGTCCAGGTTTACCCCTTTATAAAACTGCGCTTCTGCGCTGATGGCTCTTGCCGCATGTTTCATGGCAGCGGTGTCATTTAACAGGTCAGTAATGGTCCCATCTCCATCCGTTACATGGATCACCATTTCACAGGCAAGTTTATACTGTTTCGCACCATCAAGCACCGTCTCCCAGCCATCAGGGCGCTGCCAACCGGTCCGGCTTTTATCCAGCAGATTCCCCTCTTTGTCAAGGCTGTACCAACCCAGTGCCAGTTCGGATAGGATTTTAGTATGACCCGCCGCCATTTCCGGATAGCTTCTGCCGAAAAGGTCTGTCCAGCTGCTGGTTTGGCTGTCACCCAGGGCATAGAACCCGATGACGGTCATGATCTGAGGCGGAGTGGTGATACTCACCCGGCGCAGGCTGCTGTCCCAGGCTACCTGACAATCGAAGGCTTCACTAAAAAAGCGCAGGGGGATCATGGTACGCCCGCTTACGATTTTAGGCGCTGTATCCAGGGAGATCCGGTTGTCATTGTGGGAAGCGACGGGATTATCGATCTGCAAGGTTACTCTCGTCCCGCTTTTTGCTGCATAAACCGTCCTGGTCAGTTCATCCCATGTCACCTCAACATTCATCGCCTCGGCTATGGCACGAAAAGGCACTAAGGTACGGTCATTGTAAATAACCGGTGCAACATCAGGTTTCAAGCTCAAATCATCGATGAAAACTGATATGGGCTCCTGCCCATGAGCTTGATTTATCCAGGGTTGTCCGGCAATCATAAGTAATGTCAGCAAGAAGATAGCTGCTGTTTTTTTCATATGTATTCACCTCATGGAATTATACGGTACTTAAGGAAATTTTCTTACAGCCGGCAGGGATCTTGATCCTGGTTGTGTGCTTTTTGGGAAACTTTTTTTATTGTTCAAATCGTAAGCATCGTTTTGCTCTTTTTACCCTATCCCGGCTCCGCTGCGTTTATAGAGGACTGAAACCGGCTCGTCCCCGAACCAGTCCTTCCAGCGGGCATCATAATAATCAGGCATCTTTCCCACTATGTAATCCCAGGGCATATCATCATAGGTTCCATGGTGATCCACATATTCGATAAAGCGCCTGCCTGCCAGATCTGTCTTGGGCAGCAGAGTGTCATTTTTTCCGTCGAAATCCGGTACGGCAGCTCCGATCCTTTCACATAAAGGTGTATCATAGGTGGCCGCAATGTTTACCCAATGGCCATCCAGCAGGATTTGACTGTAACCGTGGGGGAAAAAAAGGTTGCTCCCCAGGAGGCTCACTACTTCAGGTGGTGTCAGATGATTGCGGATGGCTACCAGCACCAGTCGGGACGGAATACCTGCAGCCCGGGCCAGGGTGGTCAATAAAATGGCCTTTTGGATGCAATAGCCGTTTCCTGCTTTAAGGATCTGCGATGCCTTGTAGTACTCCTTATTGCCGCAGACTGCGTACATGTTGTATGGGATCTGATCCCGGACAAAAAGGAAAATACGCTGGCTGGCTTCTGCTTCTGTTTTACATCCCCCGGTCAATTCTTTTACCTTCTCTATAATGGCTGGATGGTCATGATCCAAAAAATATGTAGGCTCGAGGTAAGCATTCTTCATCATATTACAACCTTTCATATCTTCTTGGTCCAATTCCAGGACCGCCCGTTTAAAAAATAACCCGGGTCTGGCTGCCCGGGTTATTGCATCAAGGAAAACTTTCGACTACTCCTTGTACATCTTTTCAATCACATCCTGATAGTGCTGGGCGATGATCTTTCTTTTAATTTTATTGCTGGGAGTCATTTCACCATTTTCCACGGTAAAAGGTTTGTCCAGCAGCTTGAATTTAATGATCTTTTCATGATGGGCCAGGTCTTTGGATTGTCCTTCGATCCTGTCAGCGTATAGTTTAATGATCTGCGGCTTGGTCAGGAGATCGTTGATATCATTATAAGCAATGCCTTTGTCTTTGGCATACTCCTCCAGTGCTGCGTAAGCAGGTACGATGAGTGCGGTAAGATATTTTTCCTTGTCGCCGAAAACCACCATCTGCTCAAAATAATAGTCCTGCCCGATCCTGGATTCGATCAGTTGCGGCGCAATGTTTTTCCCGTTGGCGGTAATGATGATATCTTTCTTGCGGTCGGTGATCTTAAGGAAACCATCTTCATCGATCATACCGATATCACCGGTTTTGAAATATCCGTCTTCCGTCATCGCCTCTGCCGTAGCTTCAGGTTTGTTCCAGTAGCCTTTGAAAACATTGTCGCCTTTGATAAGAATCTCGCCGTCTTCCGCGATCTTGATATGATTGCCGTCGATGGGTCTGCCGGCGGTGCCGAATTTGAAATCTTTCGGTGCGTTACAGGAACCCATGGGAGCTGTTTCCGTCAGTCCGTAACCCTGGGCAATAAAGATGTTGGCACCGAAGAAAAATTCTTCAATTTCTTTGGCCAGCGGCGCTCCGCCGGCGGAAAAGAAATTCAGTCTTCCCCCCAGCAGTTCTCTGACCGTGGACAGCACCAGTTTAAAGGCTATTTTATGTTTGAATTCCAGCGCGGCAGATATTTTTTCTCCTCTAAATTTGGCAAATTCGTATTGCTTCCCGACTTCAATACCCCAATCAAATATGTTTTTCTTGACGCCTCCCGCTTTTTCCATTTTGGCATAGATGGCGGCATACATTTTTTCAAACAATCTGGGTACGCCGCACATATATGTGGGCCTGATCTCGCCGAAATACTCCACGATCTTGTTGGTATCACTGCAGAAATACTGGGTCGCGCCCCGGGAATGTATCCAGTAACTGGAGGCTTTTTCATACACATGGCTTAAGGGGAGGAAAACCACTTCTATATCATCTTCGCCCATGGGGAACCGTGAATTCAGGGCATCGATCTCCACAAAAAAGCTGCGGTGGGAGTGCATGGCACCTTTGGGGTCTCCGGTGGTTCCGGAGGTATAGATGACCGACATGATGTCATCCGTGGTAACAGCATTGAGACGCCTTTGCAGTTCTTCGTCCTGATTGGACCTTCTGCCCAGCTCATAGAGATCCTCGATATACATGATGTTATTATCATTTGCATCGATTTCGACTGATCTGGAGTAAACGATCACATAACCAACTTTGGAGTTGCCTTTATAAAACTTCATCACATTGTCATATTGGAATTGATCATCGACAAAAATGATTTTACATCTGGCATCATCGACGATATATTCGGCCTGTTCCGCTGTGTTGCTGGCATAAATAGCAACGGTGGAGCATCTGATGCTCATGATGGCATAATCGCTGATGACCCATTCCGGCCGGTTGCTGGAATAAATAGCAATCATATCATTTTCCTTTGCCCCCAGCTCCAGTAATCCTTTGGCCGCATTATCAATACGCTCGCCGAACTCTTTCCAGGAGATGCCCTTCCACTCGTCTCCCTCTTTGTAGAACAATGCTTTTTGCGTACGGTTTTCATACTTTTTCGCTTGTTCATGGATCGTTGCGGCTAAATTTCTGGTCTCCATATTATACCCCCTATTCTTTGTAAATTATTTCCGCTGCTTTATATCAAAATTTACCTGGCGCTCAGATAAATTTTCTACATAGGAAGATGTTTGGACCATTCAATTTTTCAACATCAGATCTAAACTGCCAGAGAAATATTCCACTTCATAATATTTAATTCTTTAATTTTCAACACAATTCCTTTTAATTTGTAACATTTCTTTTCACCTTCCAGATTACAGCTTAAATGCGCGTCACTTTATTAGAATCGACTTGCTTTCCGCATACCTGGCTGCAGAAAACAAAAAAGCGGAACAGGTATTCCTATTCCGCTCCAAATTGTCTATACAGTCTGCGCCATACCAGAGCGAGCAAAAAAGGTTAAGAGCAAGGCGACCAGGAAGCCCGCGATTGAGGCGTACATGAGGTACGTCGATTGAACGGGCTTACTAGGTCAACGAAGCACCCAAGGGCACTACAATGTATCGCACGCGATACAATCAAGGAAGCACCCAAGGGCACTACAATGTATCGCACGCGATACAATCAAGGAAGCTATTAGCCTTTTTTGACGGTCTGGAGTAATTTATTCGACCTTGACTGTCCACCCAAAAACATCTTCCATGCTGCCGCTTTGAATTCCGGTAATCGTATCATATAATTTTTGCGATGTTGGTCCAATCCTGCCTTCATTGATCACCATTTCTTTCTCACCATAGGTCATTTCCCCGATGGGTGAAATTACAGCTGCAGTCCCGGTTCCAAAGGCTTCCTCCAATTTGCCTTCAGCGTATGCCGCAAACAGTTCGTCGATACTGATTCTTCTTTCACTTACGGGCATTCCCCAGTGCTTGAGCAGTTGAATGGTTGAATCACGAGTTATTCCGGCTAAAATGCTGCCTTCCAGTGCCGGTGTAACCACTTCTCCATCAATTTTAAAGAATACATTCATGGTGCCGACTTCTTCAATATATTTTCTCTCTACCCCGTCCAACCAGAGAACCTGGGTAAAGCCTCTCTTTTCTGCTTCCTGCTGGGCTTTGATACTGGCGGCATAGTTTCCTGCCGTCTTGGTATATCCCATACCCCCTTTAACGGCTCGCACATAATTGCTTTCAACATAAATTTTCACAGGATTGATGCCTTCAGGATAATAAGCTCCTACCGGGCACATAATGATCATAAATTTATAATTTTTAGCCGGATGTACGCCCAGATGAGGCTCAGTGGCAATAACAAAAGGACGCAGATAAAGTGAGGTTCCTTCCGCTTCAGGGATCCAGTCTTTGTCTATCGCCACCAGTTTCTTTAAAGCTTCTACCGCAAATTCCTCATCGAGCTGCGGAATACAAAGCCTTTCATTGGATATATTCAATCGATGCATATTGGCTGAAGGCCTGAAAAGTTGGATTTCTCCTTCTTTGGTCTTATAAGCTTTCAACCCTTCAAAGGTAGCCTGCCCGTAATGAAGGATCATAATGGAAGGATCCAATTGCAGCGGTCCGTAAGGAACGATCCGGGGATCATGCCAGCCCTGGCCTTCCGTATAATCCATAACAAACATGTGGTCAGTAAAATATCTGCCGAAACCGAGGTTGTTTTGATCCGGCTTTTCCCGTAATGCATCAGCCTTTTGGATCGTGATCTTTTCCATTGTTCTTCATCTCCTAAAAATTCTTTAGCCGGGGGAGATATTCTTGCGTATTTCCCTCATCCTGTCATTTATAAAGTTATTAGAATATATTATGCCAGAATTGAGAGCTTTTTGGATTGTATACATTGAAATATTTTTCAAAAATATTTTTATAATCATTTTTGTTTACCCCAAAATCATGGGAAAGGTTATTTTAAAAGTCGTCCCCTCAGACCCGGTAGTTAAATCGATTTTGGCATGATGGTTTTCGACGATGCTGTAACAAACTGCCAGGCCCAGGCCGGTTCCCTCATCTTTGGTGGTAAAAAATGGGGTGCCGATTTGTCCTATCACATCAGCAGGTATCCCACGCCCCTGGTCTTGAATCAACATATTTACCCCGTCGCTGTCCTGATAGGTACTGACTCTCAGCACGCCTCCATCAGGCATGGCATCCAGTCCATTACGTACCAGGTTGAAGATTAACTGCCGGATCTGGGCTTGATCTAGCATAACCTGAACATAATCCTGCAGGTCCGTTTCGATAATGATATTTTTTTGATAGGCATCCACCAGTATGAGGGGCATAAGGTTTAATATAGCGTCTTTTAAGTAATGCGGTCTTAAGTCTGCATTTTTATCTTGTGCCAGGGACATAAACTTGGTTATTAATTCATTGAGCCGGTCTATCTCTTCTATCATGAGCTCCAGGGCATCTATATCATTTTTATAGCAATCCCGCATCTTGAATAATTCCAGGTATCCTCTGATCGAAGTCATTGGATTTCTTATCTCATGGGCCATTCCGGCAGACATCTGCCCGATCAGTTTCAAATTGTCCAATCTAGCCATCTCTTTCTGATAGTGCCTCAATTCAGTAATGTCGTTGGCAACCGCCAGTAAACAATCCTCCCCTTCCCAGGAAACCTTGACTCCTGACAATAAGCTTACTCTCTCTTCCCCGGTGGTTAAATGATACTTTACTTCATAATTCATAGCCTTGTGATTCTGAAGCAGCTCCATCACAAAATCAGTGGTTTCATCCATATCAAACAGCTGATCGAAATACACTTCCTGTCGGGTAAATTCTTCACGGGTCAGCTTGTTCCTCAATAGAAAACGATCATTGACTTCAATGATCCTTTTGTCCTTTAAGGATACGATAAGAATCGACATCGGTATGCTGTTAAATATTTGATGCAAAAGCTGCTGGGATTGCTTAAGGGACTCCTCGGCTTGTTTCCGTTTGGTTATGTCAACCATAGTTGCCAGGATATAATCCTCCCCTTCAATATCAATCAAATTGATGGAGGATATTACATAGCCAATTTCTCCTGTTTTCATTCTATAACCAAATTCCATGCCTTCAATGTATCCGTCTGTCATAAGTGCTTCAAACACTCTTTGCCTGTCTTTTAAATCTGCCCAGAGCCCCAGTTTAAAAACACTCTGCCCGATAACCTCTTCTCTGGTATAACCGGGAGTACTGGCAAATCTTTCATTGACATCAATGTACACCCCATCTGAAACACGGGATATAGACATACCAGTCAGATTTTGATTAAAAGCCTTGGAGAATTTTTCATTAGCCAGCTCCAGGGACTTTTGCAGTTCGATTTGTTTGTCAATATTTAAAACCGAAGAGATCAGGCATCGGTTGCCATCAAGCTCAATTAAACTGCTGGCTAAAAGGCAAATACCGATCTGTCCGTTTTTCATTCTGAATTCAGTGTACCGGTTTCGCACATAGCCCTGTTCAGCAATTTCTGTGACCATTTTCTTTCTCTCTTGCGGATCGGCCCAAATTTGCAAATCAAAAATACTTTTATTCAGTAATTCTTTGCGAGTAAAACCGAGGGCATCAAGCAAAGCTTCATTTACTTCAATAATGATCCCCTCTTCATAACTGCTTACCATCATAGGAATCTGGTTATGATAAAATGCATCCCCGAATTTCATGGCAACAATGCGCCAGTTCTCCAGTTCTGTATTAAGTCTGTCAATTATTTTTCGTTGTCTTTTGATCTCTGCTTCCAATTCCCTGATATATTCATTCCGGTAATTTATGGAAGGATCATTTGCACCTGTCATATAATTTGACCTCCTCATTTTTCCAATTATACAAAATTCGATTATTCTTGTTGCGAAATATGTGTCATCAAATGTCGAGTTGCTTATTATTCTAAAATCAAAGAAAAAGCGGGATAAAACTACAGAAGTCACCCGGTATTCATGTACATAATCGTACAAATATTTAATTCTAGTAAGGGAATTCTGTCAGATTTTATTTAAAAAACAAGAAAGGTCTTATTTTCATCGCGAATTTTTAATGCATCTACGCATTATTTTTTAATAAATTAACTGAAGATTCAATTTGCTCACACACGGTTTGCTAAGAGAATGGTTGTAGTTTATGACGCCATCACCTGTCCTATAATTGTTTCAATGCACCATTGCATTTTTTTGATGTTTTTCTGCATTTTTTCTCGGAACAGGTTGTTTTTTATCCATCACTTTACGCAGGGCTTTGCCATTTTATTGGCTTTTGGTTTTTTGTCAGGGCTATCTTAAAAATGGCATGGCTTTTGCATGTGTAAAAGAACGATAACTGAAATAAACGTTATCCCCCTTATACACCATTATTTTTTCGCCGCTGCTCTCTATGATGGCTTACAGGGTCCTTCCACTACCCTGTTCAAAGAAAAACTAAAAAGTTATTCTTTAGCCATCATAGAAAAGTAGCACACCTTGCAAACACTTCAGCTGGTATCATCTTATGAGGCGGGTAAAAAAACAGTTATCATAACTATCCTTCATTCCTTATTTCTCATATTAGCATATTTAAAAGTCAAAGGGGGGGATTTTTAAATAAAAAAAATTAAGCAGTGGTTCTAAAACTTTGTTTGGAGGGGATTTCATGACCTATGAAAACCTGTTGATAGAGAAGGAAAGCGCCATTGCCTTTCTCTATGTAAATCGTCCCAAGGCATTGAATGCCTTAAATAAAGATACGCTGCTGGAAATGAAAGATGCCATTGCCAGTATAAGTAATGATCCTGAGATCGATGTGTTGATCATAACCGGTGCCGGAGAGAAAGCTTTTGTAGCCGGTGCTGATATTGCCTATATGCAAAATTTGACCGCCATTGAAGGCAGAGAGTTTGGTGCTCTGGGTCAGGAAGTTTTTGGCATGATCGAAGCTATGGAAAAACCAGTAATTGCCGCTGTAAACGGTTTTGCCCTGGGCGGCGGATGTGAACTGGCCATGTGCTGCGATTTTCGCATTGCTTCTACCAAGGCTAAATTCGGGCAGCCTGAAGTTGGATTGGGAATCACTCCAGGGTTCGGCGGGACCCAACGCTTGCCGCGTCTGGTCGGAGCAGGAATGGCCAAGCAGCTTTTGTTTACCGCTGATGTGATCAATGCTGCGGAAGCACTGCGCATAGGACTGGTAAATGAAGTTGTAAATCCCGAAGATTTAATAGCGCGTGTGAAAGAAATAGCCGGGAAAATCTGCTCCAAAGGCAAACTGGCGGTACGCCTGGCCAAAGTGGCTGCCAATGAAGGAATGCAGACTGATATTGACCGGGCTATGACCATTGAAGCAGACCTGTTTGGTCTTTGTTTTAGTACCGAGGATCAAAAAGAAGGTATGACTGCATTTATTGAGAAACGGTCTCCCCTTTTTGTCGGTAAATAAAATTTCTGAACAAGCCTTTATATGAAGGAACGATCTAACTCAAAAAATGTAGGAGGTTAATGCGAATGAAAATTATGGTTTTAGGTGCTGGCACCATGGGAGCCGGAATCGCACAAGTAGCTGCACAAAGCGGATTCGACGTAATATTGCGGGATATCAAACAAGAGTTTGTTGATAAAGGGTTAAAGGGTATTGACAAAAATTTATCCAAACTGGTGGAAAAAGGCAAGCTGGAAGCGGCAGCCAAAGATGCAACTATGGGCAAAATCGTCGGTGTTGTTGATATGGCCAGTGCAGCAGACTGCGATCTTATTATAGAAGCTGCCATTGAAGTAATGGAAATCAAGAAAAGTATTTTCAAGGAATTAGACGAGATTTGCAAACCGGAATGTATTCTGGCCTCTAACACTTCTGCCCTGAGTATTACTGCTATCGGTGCAGCAACTGGCAGAGCTGATAAAGTGATCGGCATGCATTTCTTCAATCCGGTTCCTTCAATGAAACTGGTTGAAATCATCCGTGGTGCCTCTACCAGTCAGGCAACCTTCGATGCCGTAAAGGATGTAACCCTGAAGCTGGGCAAAGCACCGGTAGAAATCAATGAAGCACCTGGCTTTGTAGTTAACCGGCTCTTAATTCCAATGCTGAACGAAGGTATGTATGCCTTAATGGAAGGTGTAGCCAATGCTGAAGACATTGATACTTCCATGAAATTTGGAGCAGGTCATCCCATGGGACCGCTGGCCCTGGCTGATATGATCGGACTCGATATCTGTCTGGCCATTATGGAAACCCTGTATAAAGAATTTGGCGATCCCAAATATCGTCCTTGTCCGCTGCTGGTAAAAATGGTGCGGGCAGGCAAACTGGGACGTAAAACCGGCGAAGGCTTCTTTGCTTATTAATAACTAATTGCTAAGTACCCCCTGGACTCGGACAGGCTAGCAATTTTGTCTGGAATAATATCTGCTGACTTTATAAGTAATGAAATAAAAAGTTCAGTGAGTCCAGGAGGACAAAGCAAATTTATTCAATATCAAATTAAAACAATATTAATAGGGAGGTTAAGAAGAATTATGACAAGAGAAGTTGTAATAGTTAGTGCATGCCGTACACCGGTAGGTTCCTTTAATGGGACATTAAAAGATACCCCAGCCGTAGAATTGGGAACACTTGTTATGAAAGAAGCCATGAAACGGGCAAATATTTCACCTGAGGTTGTCGAAGAAGTCGTATTCGGTTGTGTTTTGCAAGCCGCCCAGGGCCAGAACATAGCCCGTCAGTGTGCAATTTATGCCGGGATCCCTGAAACCAGCACTGCTTTTACCATCAATAAGGTTTGTGGTTCCGGTTTAAGAGCAGTCAGCCTGGCAGCTCAAATGATCAAAGCCGGAGATGTAGACGTAGTAGTTGCTGGCGGAACTGAAAACATGTGTATGGCTCCCTTTGCTCTGCCCAAAGCTCGCTATGGCTATCGCATGAACAACGGCACTTTGGTAGACTGCATGATCAAAGACGGACTTTGGGAAGCATTCAACAATTATCATATGGGCATGACCGCAGAAAACGTCAATGATCTCTACGGGATCACCAGAGAAGAGCAGGATGAATTCGGACTGCG
>Ga0209313_1000390_pt1 | contig 40232 bp, 39 predicted proteins | sample BioC13SIPDNA_3_FD_185748 | JGI IMG/M metagenome (GOLD analysis project Ga0209313, IMG submission 185748) | Anaerobic biogas reactor microbial communites from Washington, USA - Biogas_R2_B C13 SIP DNA (SPAdes) (version 2) | ecosystem: Engineered > Bioreactor > Anaerobic > Unclassified | place... | reverse complement strand
TTGATAGTAGTACGCGAAAATCCGGTTATGGCAGAGACTTTTGAGACACCACCCCATCCAAGCTCAAGAGCCTTCGCAGCTGCAAAACGCCTTGCCTGGATAGGATCTGCACCGGATAAGGCTTTTAGGAATGGTCCATAGTCTACTTCGTTGTCCATAATATATAAACAACGTTCTACAATATAAAGTTGTCTATTTTATTTTGCGTCAATAACTTAGTTCCCAAACTAACAGGCGGATTTTTTACCTTTGCCAATAGCTGCTGGACCTCATCCGGAGAGCGCGTAACGGGCGCACAACGCAGCAGTTCGTATGTGTTTAGCTAGTTCAAATCGGCTTCAATGAGTCCATTTTCCAGATTCTTTCGCGGTGATTTCAAGAACGCAGATTTAATAGAATTATTAATTGAATTATTCACTTAAATTAATATTTTATTCACTTGCCATGTCGCTCCCATCGAGCATAATCGAGTGCATATTGTGCCACCTCATATCACAAGGGAAAATCAACTTAATATCAAATGAATTCAAAAGAACTTTTTATTTAGAATAAAATATTTTCATAAAATAGAATGAATCAATAGCTGCAAAAATACTAAATCCCAAACTCAAAGTGCGGAAACCCTCATGAGCCAGGACGAGGGCTCATGACCGAAGAATGAAAAAACGATATGAAGCTCAGTTCTTTCATAGGAATGTGGGTTTAAGTGACTAACTGCATAACGTATACGTTCCACATTGCATAACAAATAAGTGCATAAAGAAGAACGTTTAAGTTATGAGGTGCGTAACACATAACTATGATAGTCGTGTCTATCTCAAATCAAAAAGGCGGCTCAGGTAAGAGTACCACGGCTGTAAACTTATCCGCTTATATGGCACTAGCCGGAAAGCGAGTCTTGCTTATCGATTTAGACCCCCAAGGATCACTCACGACTCATTTGGGGATCGATAAGAAAAGCCTTGAAAAGACCATGTACGATGTCATGTTGGGCCAGGCAAATCTTGCAGATGTGATAATATCTACGGAGACTCCAAGACTGTACATTGCTCCGACCAATAATCTTCTTGGCAAGGCAGAGTTTGAGCTTTTCCAGCAGGAAGATAGAGCTTCAATACTTGACTCCAAAATGGCCAAAATTGATTATGATTATGTGATCATCGACACGCCGCCCAATCTCTATAATCTGACACTCAATGCATTGATGGCTTCAGATACAATATTGATACCCATCGATTCCACATTTTACGCCCTTGAGGGCCTGGCAGTGATAATTGAACTATTGGATATGATTGAAAGTGAACTTGATCATTACTTAACTAGACGATACTTATTGACAAAATACGATAGCAGAACCAACCTGAGCAAAGAAGTTGAGGGCAAATTAAGAGAGCTTTTCGGAGATGCAGTATTTAAAACAGTCATACCGGCAAACGTTCGATTGGCTGTAGCACCAAGCTACGGTAAGCCCATATATGCTGTAGATCCAGAATCGATAGGCGCGCAAGCGTACAATAAACTAGCAGAGGAGTTTTTGGCATGAGTGGTAAGATGGGGACAGGGGCAGGCCACATCCTTGAAGGCATAAAACGTAAAACTGTGAAAGAGGCTCAAGTTAAGGTTAAACGTGAAGAGAGTATACCTGTACAACCTCATAACGTAAACGTGCATAAGTTTGAAACCGATAAACAGATTAACGTAAACGTTTTACGGGAAGCCGTAGACCTTGCGCTCAATAAAAAACAACGCATCTCAGTGTGGGCTCCAGATATAGCACTCATCATGTGGTACTTGAAATTGTCCACGCCTATGTTTTCTATAAGTGATGTAGCTAAAAAATACATTGCGGAAGGACTGAAGAGAGATCATCCAGAGCTTTATAAACGTGCTAAAGAAGAATTGGATAAGGCACATTAGAGGTCAGAAATGCGGCAAACGACATTACCCGTATTCAAGAAGAGATCGGAACTAAAAGCTGGTAGCAGTTCTGAAAATGATCGACTATAAAGATGCTTTAGGATAGAGAGAACAATGACAGAAGATGAGAAAACAACTACAACCTTACCAGCAGCGAAGCATACAGGCCCGCAATTCATCCCCCAACTCAAGGGCAAGAAAGTAATCATCCGCCTGGTATCTGGAGGCCAGCCAGTTAACGGCATTGTGGAAGGCTATAATCTCTATGAAATCTTCATCCAGACTGCCAAAGGGCAAGTATTGGTATTCAAGCATGCAATAGCCACAATCGAGTCCGTGGATGTACCTAAGCAAGACTTCATGCAGAGAGAATGAACAGCTCCCCACAATCTCCACATGATCGTATTCTATGGATACTCGCCACTAGCGGCGGGAAGATGAAGCGAAGTGACTTGAGGCGGCGCGTGAGCATGAGGCTTGCAGACCTGGAGCCTATCCTTGAGGATCTGGCAAAGGAAGGTCGGATAAGGATCTCAGGCGATATGGTGAGCTTAAATCCAGCTCATCCTTCCAGACAGAACTCTTGAGGCCATAGGCCATCATCAGAGCCCACAGAGATCATACCTTCGGCTTCGAAGCGGCACCGGATCATATTTGAGGGAATACTTATCACCTAAAAGTTGGATACGATTCCATTCTGGCCGAGGTGCGTGTAGTTTTGATAATCCAGTTCAGGTTACTGGGCTACTAAGCCGAAAGTATTTTTTAAATTACGCGAAAGTTTTTTTTAGATAGAATTCCTAAACACCCATTATTACTGAGGTGTTTGAATGTCCGATGAGATAGTTGAGGGGAAATCCGAATTAATTACCGGGCCAGTTAATGCAAGTGCTACTAGAGACTTTATATTTGAGACACTTATAGATGCCACAATAAATACTTCTACTGCGAGCAAATATGTGAACGTAGGTGGGTTCAGAAAATTTTCCCTTATGGCGAGATTTGAGGGGACAGCTTCCGCCAAAATTCGCTTTGAGATAATGCAAAATAATTTAACATTGGGCAGAGAGATATTCAATATCCAGGCAGGTGGATGGTATAACTTCTCTAAGGTTTATGATGTCTTTGCTCCCAATATTCATGTTGCTATTTACGAATTTCCTCCTAACTTAAAAGTAAGAATGTACCTCTATGCAGGATATTGATTTGTTAGACATACAAATAGGAGGATGGACTCCAAAATAACTTAAAGCATTTTTCTCGTAGCCGAGCTTGCTATTTCAAAGATTCGGCGATGCTTCTCAAAGCGTCCATCAAGCCCTTAGCCGCAGGCTTGGTGACCTTCTTCTTCCTCGGTTGCTATCGCTTCGCCAAGCTTGGACTTGATGAATACATTGATCAATTGGCATTACCTCCATCGCAGGAAGAAGCAAAGAAAAAGGGATGGTGGCAGTTCTGGAAATGATGTGCCCTATTGGACCCCATCCTTAAGGAGCTGGCCAGGGAAGGCAAGATCGGAATAGACGCAAGAAAAATGATAACCTTGAAAGACGAATAGCCTCATCCTTCCAGCCAGAATTCCTGCGGCCACAGCCCATCGTCCTCGCTACAGGCTTCAGGAACCACCTCAAAGCGGCACCGGATCATCTCATCGACCTCCGATAACCTGATCCTGAAGACCTCGGCCAGGATCTCTTTGGCGGCTTCCAGCTCCATAGCCTTCTGATCCTGGTATATGGTCTTCTGCTGTGGCCTGAATAGCTGCTCAAAGACTCCTGCCATCATAGGCTTATAGGCCAGATGAGAATAAGTACTTTGGCCAGAAATCAATATCAGTCGACCATTTTTACACGAGGGGAATAAGCGATTTAGATACAAAGGGAGGATGAAGACATGAAATTGAATAGATATCTCTCGGTGCTCCCAATGCTGTTTTCTTATGCAACGAACTCGGTCTTTATTGTTACATAGAAGTAGCCGACCACTATTTTCATAATCGTGAAATAATTAATTTTCTGTAGTGCCCTAGAATTTATGGCCCGGAAGAGAACCAGGCAATTTTAAGGGGTTAGCATGGGTTCCGGGCCACTTGAATATAGAAAAAGGTGGTTATGAAGGTTACCCCGAGGAGGGAAGGCCCGAGGAGAATTACATAACAAACGCTAGCGGATATCGGGCCTGATGTAATTATGACAGTATAAATTTATAAGTTTTGTGGTACTTGACTGCAGTAGAGTTCTAGGTTCTGTTGAATCTAATGGTGGTGATTTGGTAAAGCCAGCATCAAACGACCCTCCAAAATATCCTACCATCACAGGATGCAACAGTACAAGAGTTCAAATACAAAACGCATTGATTCATTAATGAGATGAAACTCAGAATCACGATAACCGGCCCCAAAGTCCACGATGTGGGCTATAGGTATCTTCTATTAGGCGGTGCCATGGGTCTGCGTATACCAGGATTTTATGCCTCTAATATGACGGTGCTGGAAAAGCAGGTGGTAGAGGTACTGATAGAAGGCCGAGAATCACAGGTTAAGGCATTCACAGAGTTCATTCAGAACAATAGACCGTCCAACGCACGCATCTCGGATATATCCACGTTGGAGTATGAAGACGATGTTCCACGACGCAGCGAATATACCCAAGACATAACAGCCCTGCAGATGCTAAAAGCCATTCCAACGATATTGAAAATCGAAGAGAATACGAAGCGCATCCCCTACGTTGCCGATGAGATCGAGAGACTTAGAGATGAGATCCAGCCAGGTTTAGGGGAACAGATCAGACAGATGCAGGCAGACATTAGAGCCCTGAAGGACCGTACGGGCATGCTCTAAAAGATAGATCGAGGCCCGAAGAGAACTTATGTGCAAGGAATTGAAACTCGGGCCAAGTCTGCCATAACAGTATAAATTTATAAAGTTTGTGGTGCTCGTAATTAGTTGGATTCCAACTACAACTATCTGGCTTAATCGAGCGCAAGATAGTTCTTTTCTATTCATTTATATACATCACTTAAAATCTATCTCTATCTCAGACTAATCAATATCAATCAGTCCAAGGAAATCACCTCGGATTTTGCTATTTTTTTTGGTAGCTATCTAGGGATAGCGGAAATAGTTATAGTTGGATTCCAACTATCTTGGAAGCATGACAAGGGCTCTTTTCCTCTTGTCGCCAGGTGTACGAGTTATGCCAAATCTGCCTGGAGATGCTTCCATTAGAGTCTTTATTGCATCATTTAATGCAAACTTATCTACTCCAAGATGCCCTCTCAGAGTCTCAAAAGTGGCTTTGTGGTCTGGTCTTGCTGCTAGGTATCTCTCGATCTTCTCAGCTCTGGTGGTCTCAGTCTTGCCGTGTTCCTTTTTCTTCTCCCTCAGCTCGTGGATAAGCCTGAGCTGGATGAGCTGATTGTCAGATAGCACATCTATATCCTTTTCCAAAGAGACTACTTGCGCACGCAAGGCGGCTATCTCCGGACGATCCTGATCTCTCTCTTCCCGGAGCTGGGATATCTCACTATGGGGGGCAACTATGCTCTCCAGTTCTGGCGGGTTGACAAATTGACATTGATTGACAAAAGTGTTTGTCATTGCGCTCTCCAGTTTTTCAATGCGATCCTGCAAAGGCTGGATAGCCTCCTGGACTGCCTGGACTATGAGACCTTGGAGCTGTCCATAGGTCAGGGTGATGAGCTGCTCTGAAGGCGATTCAAAACCGGCTTGCCTCGCGGCGGATGGCAAGGTATTTATGGCTGTAGCTGTCTCTATCATCTAAGCACACTCCTTCGTGCGGTGGAGTTTTCTCCTGTCAGGGTGGTGCTAACACCCTGGCCGGAAACCAGTTTTTTATTACTATTATTTCGGCAAAGATTATCTCAAATTATTATAAAGCTATGCATGAAGTGGGAAAGACTGATATGCTTTCAGCTGGAATGTTATCCATGTTTATGCACCACATAAACACGAAGTTAGGCGGTTAGACCTTCTTCAAGAGGGCTCTAATCGCCTTCCTTTGCACCTTCGACTTTGCCAATGACCATTACTTTAATTATTTCTCCTGGCCGTGGATTTCCTATCAACTCCCTCACGACTTGGGGGATAGTGATTCTGTTTTGTTTATCCATTTTCGCGATTACTTCATACATGGCTATCTACTTATCTTTATGAGTATTTATAGCTTATTCTTTTCTATACTGAAAATGGGGAAACATTTATAAGTTAGCATATCCTACATGTATTTGGTGCATAAACATGAATGGAAAGAAACTCGTCTACCAAGTAGAAAGCCCAAAAACGCAAAGCATTGATGCCATGAAAGCTCTTCTTGCATTCAAGAAAGTCGCGAGCGATCCACTACCCCAAGAGGTCAGCCTGGATGGTGGTCGCTTGATGCTGGTTTTGAGCAACAAGAAGGATGCTTATTACACTGTGACCTCGCGCGCGTGCTCTTGCCCCGCCGCGACGTATCATCACGGACCATGCAAGCATCAGAGACGCTACTTCACGCAGCCCAAACCAGCAGAGGAGCCCACAATAGACCTCAGGGCAAGTCTGCCAGGATGGAGAGGGCCAGACGGCCAGAGAGCAAACGGGCCGGTGGAGGCATAACAGCCTCCATCAACTGGTTATATTTAAGGCGATTAATGCGTATACTATATATCTTCTATGAGGGAATGTCGAAAGTGCTAAGAGGAGGTACTTGATGGTTATTCCCGATTTTCAGTCCTTAATGCTACCTTTACTGGAGATTGTGAAAGATGGGCAGGAGCATAGTCACAGAGACGTTTCTGAGATCTTGGCGGCCCAGTTCAACCTTTCTGACGTTGAGAAAAAGGAGCTACTTCCCAGCGGAAGACAGGCAAGGTTTGATAATAGGGTAGCATGGTCTCGGGCTTACCTCAAGAAGGCTTGTCTCATTGAGAACACCAGGCGAGGTATTTTTCGTATAACTGCGGATGGACTGGAACTTTTGAAGAGCAACCCCTCTCGGATTGACATTAAACTGCTTATGCAATATCCTGAGATCAAAGAATGGCGTGAGCCCTCTTCTCGTAAGGCCGAAAATAGTGACTCTGGGTCTCTCACAAATGATGACAATGGCCAAGATGGTACCACAGTTGAGACTCAAACTCCTGAGGAAGTTCTGGAAGCCAGTTACCAGGAGCTAAGGCGAGCATTAGCTCAGGAGCTGATTGATCGGATAATGGCCTGCTCGCCGAAATTCTTTGAAAGTCTTGTTGTCGATTTACTTGTGGCTATGGGATATGGTGGCTCAAGAAGAGATGCAGGTCGGGCAATAGGCCAAAGCGGAGATGGCGGCATCGACGGGATAATCAAGGAGGATAAATTGGGACTTGATATCGTTTACATCCAGGCTAAGAGATGGAATAATACCGTCGGAAGACCAGTTGTACAAGCGTTTGCCGGTAGCTTGGAGGGGCAAAGGGCACGGAAAGGTATCATAATTACCACCTCTTATTTCTCGCCAGATGCCAGGGATTACGTGAGCAGAATCGAGAAGAAGATAGTTCTCATAGATGGGGTACAGCTCGCCCAGTTGATGATAGATTACGGTATAGGCGTGGCAGAGGTGGCCAATTATACCGTTAAGAGGGTGGATCTAGACTACTTTGAGGATGAGCAGTAGGCTCCCTTCGGAAAGAGGATCTCCAACGATATGCAGGCCAATACCTTCGACGTCATCCCAAAGCGCAAGCACATCACATTTTTCAAGCTAGGCAAGCTCTGGGTCTTCAAGCAGTTCTTCGATAACCACGAGCTATTCAATGCGCTACTGGACCACTACAACAAAGACCTGTATCGTTTCGAGTTCAAGTCCACCGGCGCGAGGAACAACGCCCTCAAGCTCCTGGAGCGCAACGGCTTCGACTACGACCTGGTGGAGTACCTGAAGGGCTATGTGGTCCAGCTCCCCAAATCAGCGAAATATGCCCAGATCCTGCAGAACTCCGTGGCCTTCAAGGAGACTGCGAACGATAGGCTATTCCTGATGAAAGACCTGGCAGCGGTCGAGGAGGCGGTGGGCCTGGGCGCAAAAGTGTACGGAGGAGAGGTATCCTTCTAAGGTTATTCATAGCAGCTTTCTGTTCATACAGGGGTCACTGGCCGGTGTCAAATTTTGTCAATCTTGTCACGTTCGTGTCAAATTTTCACGGCTATGTCACAAAGAGCATCTAACGGTCTGGAGTAGATTACTTTCGTCCTGCAGTGATCTTTTATAAATAGTTCTTCCGGACAATACATAACCACCTCTCACTAAAAAAATATGGGGCCTCATAAGATGAACTCGATGATGCGATTACGTGACTATTTTGGAAACCTGTTAGTAGTCGATGAACCTGCTTCAAGGATCCGCACAACGCAATTTTATAAACATTTTGGTATCAGGAGTTTTACTCTATAACCTGCGAAACACATACACATGTTAAAAATTTTAGGAAAGTTTGGAGCGCAAAAGGAATAAACTTGAGTGGAAATACTACAGAACAGTGAAAGGCTCAAAATTTGCGGCCTGCAGGAAAAGCGCCCACTCAGCGTTGAACCTGTCAAGAGGCGGATCTAAATGCGAACACGACTAAATGACAAGATAGCGGTGAAAATCTATACTTCTCAACGCGCGAAGTTAGAGAAGTATTGCGACGCCAACAACACGACCAAGGCACAAGTTATCAGAAATTTCATAGACTCTTTGAAGGTGACCAACTGATCGAAATTTTTAGATTGGGTTGTGGGCAAACCTTACTCAAGGGCTTGCCCGATAGCGGATCTCTCCAGTGCGAACACGACTTCACGAGAGGAAATATCCATGGCTTACGTGGTTTTGTGCTTATTTAAAGCTTGGGGATCTTCCTGGCATCCATCTCGGAAGGCGGACATGAGCTTGAACTGCTCGTTCCAGGAGTATTATGCTTACTGATTTTCCTAAGTGCCGCAGCTCTTCGATATTATTTGAGCAAGAAGATAGGCGTAATAAATGTCCGAAATTGCCTGTTGAAGTGTGGCGATTCAATGTCCATTCTATCCTCTCTGAGTGGAGCTGAAGATGGCCTCTACTGCAACTGATCTAACCATAGAGCACTACCAAAGGCCAGAGGTCCGGGAGGCCATTCTTAGGTTCTGCCAGCTCGATGCATTAGGCTGGCGGGCTCTCAATGGGGATAATGGTTGGTACATCAGCAACGGCAACAACGAGGTCCGACTGAGAGCTTTGGAGGACTATGATGATACCGTCTCCAGGTACAGGACTCTGTATGCCACACTGGATGTCCTGTTGCCTGAGGTAAAGGACCAGTCGCGACCCTGGGACGACCATAAAGGTGCCCCCCAAGAGCCCATTGGCACGTTCAGGGAGTGCTCGGCCTATACCCTCGGAGCAGACATAGACAGCAACAACCACGATGTCACCGAGCCAGCTGTGAAGAAGGCTGTGGAAGACATGGCCCGTTACATCGTATCCCGGCTGAACGATGCTGGCATCAAGAAGAGCGTCCATTGCCTCTTCTCCGGTGGCGGTATATACGTCATCTTGCACCACAGCCTCTGTCAGGCCCCTGCTGGCTGGGATCCAGCTGAGCGAGACTCCGGCTTCAGAAGCTTTACGGGAGCCTTCAAGATGTGGCTTGTGGACGTCGAAGCTGAATTCTTCGAGCTCTATCCTGAACATGCGGGCAAGGTCAAAGTCGACAAGCTGACCAACCAGAAAAGGAAATTCAAGGTCATATTCTCGATCCACAAGAAACATGCTTTGGCGGTGGTGCCAATTGATCCTGCCAATATCCTCATCGATTTAGAGAAGGCAAAACTGCCTCTTTCCTTAGAGGTCCTCTGCGAGGGAGCCAGATGGTACCATGAGCATGATCCCTCGGAAAAGGAGCTCCTGAAGAATCTCCTGGCGTCATATGCTGAGGTTATTGACGCAGATTTAAGACAGAGAGCGGTCCGGAGGGAGAACAATGGCGAACTCTTCCGGCTGAAGGCCCCTCTGCCAGCAGAATCCTGGCCTCCTTGCATGAAGAACATTTTGCAGAAGGTGGAAAAAGGAAGAGGATCTCACCGGGCGCTGGCGGTCTTAGCTTCATACCTCTATCAGGCTGGATGGTCTGAATCAGATGCAAAGGCGATTTGGGCCGAGCCGGCTGGCCGGACGGGAGTTGAGCCCAGGATATTCGATTGCTGGTTCGGCCAGATGATCTGTCCTAACTGTGACACATTGCAGAAGACCTGTAGCGGCTATCCCCAAGTCGGCCTGGGCGAGCTTGGCTATTGTGTGCCAGATGAAGGCTGCAGAGGCTGTAAGTGGCCTGGCGGATATGAGCTCAGAGGCAGGAAAGCCACATTGGAGGATGCCATCATGTACCTCGATGGACAATGCGATGGTGCCCGAGAAAAGGATGGCGTGGGCTTCAACAAGTACCATTCTGATTTCGGCAAGCAGCTGGCGGCGAAGATAAGGGCAGGCAGCAGGCTGACGGACGATGAGGTCAAGCACGCCTATAATGTGCTCAAGAAGACTTATCGGAAGCAGCTTGCGGGTGGAGGTATTGATTTTGATGCCATCCCCGCGCCTGGCAAACAGGACTCGATAGCTACCAAAATGGTACAGATGGCTATCGACTCTGGCGCGGAGCTCTGGCACACTCCGACTGAAGAGCCCTATATCACATTTTCACGCAACGGTCATAGAGAGAGCTATCCTCTGAAAAACAAGAACGTCAGACTGTGGCTGAGCTCCATTATGTACGATGCAGAAAAAAAATCCCCAGGATCCCAGGCCACCCAGGATGCTCTTGCTGTGCTGGAGGGTATAGCGCTCTTCGAAGGTCCCGAACACGAGGTATTCGTCAGGCTAGCCCTGCATGAGGACAGGATCTACGTCGACCTGTGCAATTCCGATTGGAATTATATCGAGATCATCAAAGAAGGCTGGCGGGTCGTCAGTGATGCGCCTGTCAGGTTCAAACGACCAAAATCCCTTCTCCCTTTACCTATGCCAGTTAAGGGTGGCGATTGGCAGGATCTGCGCAGGCTGTTAAACGCATCTGACGATCGCACCTGGATCCTCATTGTAGGCTGGTTGATGCAGGGCTTCTGGCCCCATGGACCTTATGCTCATCTGAATCTCACTGGTGAGCAGGGATCGGGCAAAACCAAGGCACAGGAGATGTGCAAAGGCCTGATCGATCCGAGCGCTACCATGCTCCGAAGGCCGCCGAAGGATGAGAAGGATCTGATGATCGCTGCCAGTAACGAACGCATCCCGAGTTTTGATAACCTGAGCGGCATGCCGGCACATCTATCAGATGCCTTCTGCGGCCTATCAACTGGCACAGCCCTTGCCAGCCGGTCTTTGTATACCGACGATGAGGAAGCATTTCTGGCCGCACGTCGTCCTTGCATAATGAACGGCATAGATACACTCACCAACAGGGGCGATCTGCTGGACAGGACGATAACGGTTGAGCTGGCCAAGATCGAGGAGAAAAAACGGAAGCTGGAAAGAGATGTCATGGCCGACTATGAGAAGATCCGGGGCCAGATACTGGGGCTCATTCTGGATGCAACAGCGACCGGGCTGAAGCGAGTAGATGAGGTCAAGACGCCAAATCTGCCTAGGATGGCCGATTTCTGTCAGTGGGTGATAGCATGCGAACCATCCCTTCCCTGGAAGGAAGGGGAGTTCCTGAAAGCATATTCAGGCCAGGCTGAAGAGGCTGTAACTGCTCTTTTCGAATCCGATACAATCGCCAGTGCAGTCTACGATCTGGCCCTTGAGCTGGCCCAGGTCGGTAAAAGGTTCGATGGCACGGCCACGGAGCTGCTCGATCGTCTCAATGCCCGCATGGGAATACGGCCAGATCGCATACCTATTGGCTGGCCCAAGAATGCTGGATCTCTGAGCGGTAGACTGCGCAGAGCAGCTCCTGCTTTGCGGAAGATGGGTGTTGAAGTTTCGAGAAACAAGGGTGCGAAGGGCTCAAGAAGCATATCCATTTCTTTGCGACCGGGTGGCGATATTGAGGGAGGAGGCGATCCTGAAAACGGGGTCGCCACCCTAAAACCGTTAATCAGCGACGAGGTGGCGAGGGTGGCGAGAAAATTCCCTAATCTTCCAGGTGGCAACATAAACCATGTTTCCTCTGTTGAGCTAGATATAGAAAAGAAAAAAGAAAGAAAGGGTATAGACTATGGCACAAACGGTTTAGGAAGAATAGGGAAAAAGATCGCCACCTCCGCCACCCTCGCCACTTTGAGCCCGGAGGATACGGTTTTTCCGGGTGGTGAGATGTGTGGCGATCCTGGAAAGGTGGCGAGACCGAATCCGACGATGTCCAGGATAGATAGGCCGACACCTTCAAAGGACGATTCCGGACTTGCAAAGTTCAAGGTCGGCATGAAGAAGCGGCATTGCCTCATGTGTGGCCGAGATTTCAGCTATGATCTAGGTATCCACTATCAAGATGGCTATATTTGTCAGGCTTGTCAATCAGGGCGAGGCCCTACACCAGAGGAGACTGCAAAGCCGAACCCACAAAAGACGCTTGCTGATGTTGAGGCTTCGGCATGATCCTATGTTTTTTGCGACTTTTCCGGGTGGCCGGGGGGATTGAAACCTATTTCGATATTCAGAGGTTCATAAATGTCCGAGAATAATAACCCTAAACAGACACGAGGCGTAACCCTTCGTGAGCCAAAAGACGTTCGCAGAGTTTGCCAGAGGATAGTCTCCAAGGCTTTCCAGCAAGGCGAGGAGCTGCAGTATTCAGGCCGGATATCGCAGCTCATGGGCTGCTGGATGAAGGCATGGGAGCTGGACAAGCTGGCTGACATCGAGCGCCGGCTTGAGGCCCTGGAGAATGCGAAGGAGAAGGAATGAGCCGATATTCTCCTTACCTCCGGCGACTGCAACGGCTTGAGCCCGAGCCTGGATACCTCGAGCCCTGGCCGCCAGATGTGAAGGGCAGCCTCTCCAAAGTCCTTTATGATCAGATGATAGCGGAAGGCGTTGAACTGCCGGTTGAGCGTCCTGGCAAAGATATTGTGATGTGCCTGCTGGAGATCAATGCACCAAGAGTATGGGCGGATTATGTCAAAGCTTGATGCAATTGAGAAAAAGCTGGCTCAACTCGAATCGAGATTCTATTCTGGGCAGGTCAGATCCATAGATGACCATAGGCAAGAAGTCTGGATTAAGGGAAGCGGCTTAGAGTTCATGAGGACTGTCTTGAAGGCCAAGCGTGCGTTGGGCAAGGAAGCCTTGCCAAAAGATCTCCAGGAAGAAGCAAGGCTCTGGAGTCGGGCAGAATTGCCTGCCTGTGGACTATCGGATATGGTAAGGGAATTATGCCGAGGGCTGATCGAATGAAACTGGACGGCCTAGAAAGGCGCGTTGCCGTCCTGGAGAGCAGACTTCCCACCCCGGAGGATGAAGAGAAGCGCAGGCGCGACGAATTTCTATCTAAGTGTTCTGATGAAGAATTAAACCAAATGATCAAGATTACTGAAAAGGATGAGCCTTCTCTCGAAGATATCGTTTTCATGGAAGCTATGGAGGCCAGATATGAAGCTGAGAGGCATTGACCGAAGACTGGCAGCCCTGGAAGAGAGTGCAAGGCCTCGGATACTCGTTACACTTGCGGATTTCGTTCTCTGGCGCGCCAAATGGAGGCGAGGAATTGAGGAAGAGGTTGAATTAGACCCTGTTCTGGAGGAAGGCCTTCGGGAATTTGCTGAGCGTTCCAAGAGGCTCAAAACATGAGACGTGATCTTGTTAAGCGGCTTGAGGTCCTGGAAGCGAAAGCAAAGCCGAGGGTGATATCTACCTGGGCCGATTTCATGATGTGCGAGGACGACGAGGTCGAGCTCAGCCCGGAGCTGCAGGAGCTTGTCGAAGAGGCCTGTGAGCCCAGTCGATAATTACAGAATTACAAAACAAATTACAATTGGATTTATGACTGAATTACAGCCTGCTACTATACCAGGAACCCTGCCTGCAATATGCTTTTTCACCCTTACAGGCCATTACAGTAGGATTTCCCAAAGGTGATTGCATCACTTTGCATCAATGAATCAATCGGTTGAAGTTTTGGGGGGAGCTGCGGCGGGTAAACTCTACTTTTTTGGACATAGAAGCAGAATATTTGCCTTATTGTACAAATATTTATATGCTTTGAATGTAAAAAGGACAAGATAGGCGACATTAAGGATAAAAGGTGGTACGATGTCCGAGGCGACAAAACCAGACAAAACCCGACAGCTTTCCCAGGAGCAGATGAACGCTATCGAGCACCTGCTCCAGGGCCGGAGTGATAGGGCAGCTGCTGAGGCAGTGGGCGTGAGCCGGCAGACGGTATGGGAATGGAGAAACCATGATCCTCTGTTCATTGCCGAGCTGAACCGGCAGCGTTACGAGATGTGGAAAGAGGCGCGTGAGAGGCTGAAGTCCCTGGCCAATCGAGCACTGGATGTGGTGGAGCAGCAGCTTGACAGCGGCGATCCCAAGGCCTCCCTGGCGGCAGCCAAATACATCCTGCAAGGCACCAGGCTCCTGGGCGAGACTGAATTGCATGTTGGTGGCCCGACGACTCCAGAGGCGGTGATCATGGCAAGGCTACGAAACGAAGCCAAGATGGAGCTGGAGGCCGAAGGCAAGGGCCGAGATCCCTTCAAAGTAGACTTCTCTGGGATCGAGGATGAGGTCGAGGACCTGGCCAGGAGCAGATTGGAGAAGGCGCTGGCCGAGGCGGGGCTATCATGAGACCCGAGGCGATAGACAAGGCCAGGTTTTGCTCTTCCCAGCAGGAAGACCTGTCTAGAGAGCATTTTATCGAGCTGATCAGCAAGCGAGCTGAGGAATGTGCCACCTGGGAGAGGACGCTCAGGTCCCAGGTTAATCTGAAGGATGCTGAGAAGATAAGGAAAACCAAGGAGCAGATGCTTAAGAGCCTCAAGAGGTTGAATGACACTAAGTCAAGAGCAAATAAGTAAGACCTTCAAACTGATGCAGGAGCGGTCAGAGGCACCCAAGCTCACGCCTGAACAGCTAAACGCCATTGACCTTCTTATATTGGGCAAGACCGACCGTGAGGTAGCAGAGGCCGTGGGTGTCAGGCGGGAGACGGTCACAAAATGGCACAAAAACCCATTTTTCAGCGCTGAATTAAGCATTCGTAGGGAAGAGCTGTGGTCAGATGCCAAGCTCCGGCTCAAGTCCCTGGCTCATGAGGCGGTCAATGTTCTCACCAGGGGTCTCTCCTCCCAAGATGAGAAGGTAGCGATAACTGCGGCAGTCCATATACTGAAGACCGTGGGACTGTATGGGGAAGTGAAGCAGGACTTCGGGCCGGGTACTCCTGAGGAGGCGGTCTGGAAACAGGCTGTAGAGCAGAAAACGCACGTTTACACAGCTCTCAGGCCGGATTCGTTCTCTGATTGGTCGACCAGGAACCACATGGGTGATCTGGCCAAGGAGGACACTGCAGAGATAATGAGATACTGGTACGAGCGAGCTGTTGATGAGCAGAAGAAGGAGCTGAGGGAGTACAGAAAGAAGCTGAAGGCACAGGAGACGCAGCTCCCACAGATAGAGCTTATCCCAGTTTCAGAAAATGGATCGGAAGCCTCCTCTCAAGGCCAGGAAAACGGGGCAGAGCCTGAAGAGGCCTAACCCGTTTTGAGCGAAAATGGCAAAAGTGGCAATGGTATCATTAGAAGCTAAAAACAACAGTTTCCATAAGAGTTAAATCACCTAACAACCCTAGTAGGACTCATGATAACAAAGCGTCGATCGGTCTTCAGCCTATCTCTAATTATAATGGTATACTTGGTAGGTACAACATGTGCTATAGAATATGAGACTGCTATGCATCATATTTTGAACTTTAATGTAGGCTCGCAGTATACCATAGTTGATGAACCGCCTCTCTATGTTAGTGAATCGAATAAATGGATTAATCAAGTTGAATTGCAAGGAGATGATGAAAAGCAAGCTATTATAGCTGTTACTGAATATGAGTTTCCACAATCAGACATTTCTTTAGAATCAATTAGACAGAGTAAAGAAGATAATATAAAAGAATTGGGTGTTGGTGGAGTTACTTTTAATACTACTACTATAAACGGTGAAACGGCATTAACTTATCACGTTCCAAGGCAAACTGTACCGCGTGGTTTCACTTTTCCAGAGATATATGCGTACTCGTATTGGTATGATAATAGTACAGAAGTGGGGGTAAGTGTTAACGGATTGGGTAAAGCGGTTTATGATGATTTATTAAAGATGCAGATTAAAGAAAAGGCGTGAGTGTAAGGGGACGGAATCAAGGCGTACGTTCGCAGCCGAAAAGAAAGGTTTTCTTAAGAAACCGCTATCCTCTAACTATTTATTTTGGAAATTTTAATCTAAAAGGTACAACAAAGGCAAGATAGAGGCTCTTGCAAGTAGCCCATAATACTCCTCCACCACTATTTAGGGCATAAATAAGCATGCAATGATTCATAAGCACGGCATAATAAAAACCTTCCTTTATAAGCTATTACCTTTTTAAGGCCAAAAATGAAGCTTAATCCTTAAAAAGTAAGCCTTCACAACCTTTACATTTTACCTCCATACCTTCGCAGGGAAACGTTCTAGGGCAAAAAGAGCTGCAGTGTTGGACAATAAAAAGAAGGGATGTATCATATCGCGGAATATCGCGAAATTATTCTACTATTCATTATAACCCAGTTCCCTAGCCTTGCTGAATGCAGCATCCGCCTCTGCAGTACGACCGAGCAACTTGAGAGTAACGCCTTTGTTGTACCAGGCCATTGCATATTGCGGATCGATCTCGATAGCCCTATCGTAAGCTTGGATAGCTTCATTGTGCTTACCCTGATCATCGAGAGCATTGCCTTTGCCGGTCCAGGCCATTGAATATTGTGGAATAATCTCGATAGCCTTATCAAAAGCTTGGATAGCTTCGTCATACTTGCCCTGATCATAGAGAGCTTTGCCTTTGTTGTACCAGGCCATTGCATATTGCGGATCGATCTCGATAGCCCTATCGTAAGCTTGGATAGCTTCATCGTACTTGCCTTGTGGCCTGAGAGCATTGCCTTTGGTGATCCAGGCGTCCGCTAATTGCGGATCGATCTCGATGGCCTTATCGTAAGCTTGGATAGCTTCATCGTACTTGCCTTGTTCTGCGAGAGTAACGCCTTTGTTGTACCATGCTTCTGTTAATTGTGGATCGATCTCGATGGCCTTATCGTAAGCTTGGATAGCTTCATCGTGCCTGCCCTGATCACCGAGAGCATTGCCTTTGTTGATCCACCCCATTGCATATTGTGGAATAATCTCGATAGCCTTATCAAAAGCTTGGATAGCTTCATCGTACTTGCCTTGTTCTGCGAGAGTAACGCCTTTGTTGCTCCAGGCTTCTGTATATTGCGGATCGATCTCGATGGCCTTATCGTAAGCTTGGATAGCTTCATCGTACTTGCCTTGTGAGTCGAGATCAATGCCTTTGTTGTACCAATCAATTGCAGTTGTCTGCCCCAATGTAGGTGCACATAACACAGCCAACATCATCAAACAAAGAACGAACTGTCCTCTAATGAGCTTCCCTCCATATGTATGTTTGGATTAGCTTAATGAAATACCTTGTGCAAAAAATTTAACGCAATATATAGCAGGAGTTTAGGCTTCTTCATGTTTACCTAATGATTATAGGATTAAAACTTTTAACAGGGTGTTCAATCATAGAAAAATGAACATTCACGCATAAAAAAGATAGCATACGATCGATTTAGGCGGAGAAGACGAACGTTCGGCTATAAAAGGGGCAGTCTATATGGCGCATGGCGCTGGTCGTGCCTAAGCCTACTTTAGTTATAGAACATCATAGAAAGCCTTAATTAAAATGTGATAGAACTATTGTGCATGCACAAAACCGCCGCTGGAGAGAAAAGAAAGATCCTGATGAGGGAGGCCTCCGAGCTGGAGAAGGACGCTAATACCGCTATGAAAGCATCTAAGATCCTGCCAGATGCCAGGGCGAAGGCTCGAGAGCTGACTGGTCAGGCCGATGAGTTGAAGGCTGAAGCTGAGGACCTCAAGGGAGCTGCCAGGCTGGAAGACCTGCACCTCTGGCAGATGGAGAAGGTAAAGAGCACCAAGAAAGGGAGTCAATCATACTTTTACTGGATGGCATCCTGGAGAGAAGGCGGGAAGGTACGGCATGTTCACATGGGGAGCTGCAGGAAGGTAGACCACGAGACAGCATTACAGAAGGCCCGAAAGCTGAAGGCTGAGGCCCTAGGGATATCTGAAAATTAATCTTTTTCTTTTAATAATTTCTACAATGTGATTTAACGATCGATCCTTGTACGATAAATCCCTATTAGACCTGGCAGGAGTTCTAGGCAGGGGAGCGACGTATCTAAGGCGCGCCGGCATGGAAGGAACCCCTCAGGAGAATGCTGACAGAAGACGAAATCAGGATCGTAGAAGGAACCAATCTCAATTAGAAGGCCATATATAGCAATAAAGACATCTCTGTGGAATATACAATTGCGTAATAAATTGCCTAACCAGCACGATGTCATTAATGATATGTTCAAAAGTTGTAGCTAGAGAGGATAGAATGTTATATATGGGATTATATAGAATTTAAGTTTGGTAATGAGGAAGTGATTTAGGATGAGTCGTCCCCGCGAATTTGTAGAGCCGTGGCGTCCAGAGGACATCGAAGAACGCTACAGAGAATTAGAGCATATGAGTCATGGAGAAGACGAGCAAAATTCATCAGGAGAGTGCAGAGACATATGCCCTATTTGCACAAGTAAATGTACTTTATATCAATATCACTTGCCTGGCCATAGCTGCAGCAACAATCATAATTGGGATTAGATCAATAGAGGCATTGCACCCAACTGCTAGGTTGAACTAACGAAGCCCGATGCAGCCTTCACCAAGGCCACCTATCTACAGAAGGCCCGAAAGCTGAAGGCTGAAGCCCTAGGGATATCTGAGAATTAGCCCTATTTTATAATTTCTGTAATCGATTTTAAGGGCATAATCCCTTTGGCCGAGGACCATAAGACCTAGAGCGAGACCTCTTTGAGGCTGAAGGAAAGCGAAAATTAACGAGTCAAAGTTTGGCTCCTCGCTATTTAGCATGGGTGAACTTTAATCGTATATTCTCTGTGCCTCCGCGCCTCTGTGGTGAACCGCTATGCTCTAACCTGACCACAGAGAAACAGAGGCGCAAAGGCAATAATTTCTGCCGGACCTCACCCACATAATTCAGCGAAGAGCCCAAAGTTTATAGCCGACTCCTATCCTGATCCTGATAGTTTCTCTTCTTCGTAGTTGAAATAGACCACTTAAAAGGGATTATTTCCGTTTAAATCCTAATTAATACCGAATAAATTCCTATTTTTCCGATTTAAATATCAATTCTGAAAGGTCTAGCGGATTTCTACGCATAATTATTGCGGTGTTAAAATAGGGTTTTGCAGCAGCTTTCCGCAACTCGTTTGGATATGGAGAAAGATCCTTGCCTGGAGGATAGGCAATTGGCGGCACCTATCTAGACCAAGAAATAATATTCAACCCATATAATTGAACGCCTTCCCTATCGCCCCAGGTATATCCGCCGGATCAAAAGACACGTCACAAGTCCATTTCCCAAACCGGCCATCGTAGTTCACGGCCTTTACCCAGTCCTCCAGGAACCCTCGTTTGACCCTGGCCTGCTCAGTATCCTGGCCCTTGATCTCCAGCACCAGATGAATGCCATTGGTCAGCAGGATGATGAAATCAGGCCGGTACCTGTGGCGCTCGCCCTGGAAGATGTAGTGCACTCCAAATCCCAGGTGATCGTTCTTGACCCACGAGGCCACCTTGGGATTTCTGTCCAGCTCAAAGGCGGCTGCAGACTCCCAGCTGCTGTCACAGACACAGAAGTTGATATGGCACCTCTTCGCCTCGACCCGAGGCTTGCCTGTATGCCAGGGGATCATATCCCCTGTGGCTCCTATGGGCCTGTGGTCGTCCTCGAAGACCAGCTTGGTGGACTCGGCGTTATTGGGCTCAATCGCATTCCAGATGTGCTCGACTATCTTGCTCATGTTCAAGACCAGTGTGATGAGCCTCCGCACGTCATCATATCCTACCTCGGGTATTATGCGGATCCTCTCTGACTCTAAGAATTCCTCGATTATAGCGATTATCTGAGATAGCAGCTGCTCTTTGCTGCCCGGCCACTTGGGGTTCATCCGGTCGAAGACCTCTATGGCCGTGTTGAATATGATCTTCTGCATCCGGAACTGATCGGCAATGGTGGTCAGGTCGATTGGAGTAGTCTCCGAGGTATCGACATTCCCACCAAGAATCTTGGCCATATCCGCTCTGGTGATAGTCTCACGGAGGACCAGCTCTAAGGGCCTGACCTTTCTCATGTCCAGGCTGAGAGTGGGCTTCATCTCGTACTCTATGCGGGCGATCTTCGGCCACTGAAGCTCGTACTGCTGTTTTTCCGGCCTGGGCTCGATAACATACTTTGGAACCTGAGCTCGAGTCTTTCTATCATCGGTTGTCTCGTGGGGCATAAAAGTGAAAGGCACTCCGAAGATGTTCACGTAATCGGGCGTCAGGAGCCCAGTCTCCTCGTCGATATCGTAATCAGTCCGCCTGAGCCCCCGGCCTACTACCTGCTCGCAGAGGAGCTGGCTGGAGAAGGCTCTCAGGCCCATGATGTGGGTCACAGTCTTGACATCCCAGCCTTCAGTGAGCATGCCCACAGATATGACGTTCTGGAAGGCCTCGCCAGGCTTGTTCTCTACACCGATGGTATTGACGATCTCTCTGAGGTACTCGGCTGAATCCTTCTTGGAAAGGGATAGCTCCTTGCCTTCATCACCCTCAGAAGACTCCTTGAGCTTGAACTGCATAGCCTCCTCCTGGGACTCGGCCTTCTCCAGGATCCTGGAGTCTATGTGGATGATCCTGCCTGGATCGCAAAGCTCCTTTATGTCTATCTTATTGCGGTCGAGGGCATACTTGATCCTGGCTGCAGTCTCAGTCCTGTTGGCCACCGTGATCATGACCGGCGGCGTGGGAAAGCCATCTTCTTTCCACCGTTCGGCAGTCTCAAGCCAGTCCTTGCCCAGGAGATAGTAGCCGTTGATGATCAGGTCGGGAAGGGTCTCGTGGGGCTGGGCCTTCCTGTTCAGGTCTTCTTTGACCCATTTGTAGATGTGATAGAGCTTAGATCTGTACGTCCTAGTATCTGGCATGCCGTCGTCCCTTATGACCACTCTGGGAGTCTTCACCAGGCCGGATTCGATGGCATCGCTGAGCCCGAAGTCGCTGACAATCCAGGGGAAGAGGGCTTCTTCGCTGGCTGTCTTGCCTGATGGGGCAAAGGGCGTGGCAGTGAAATCGTAACAGGCCAAGATACCCCGGACGACGTGGATCCTGTCCAGGCCCCCTACCCATTTGGTAGCCTCCTCTATGTCCTCCTTTTTCAGGCCTCTTATCTTGGACTCGGCAGGTATCCTCCAGGCATGATGGGCCTCGTCGTTTATGACCAGTATGTTCTTGGCATTGGCTAAGTCCCTGAGGACATCCCGGACGTAAGCCTGATCGCTCCTGGCACCTCGTTTGTCCACTCCCTTCTTCTTGGCGATCTTCTCGTCGGTCTCCCAGTTCAGGATATGCCTGTTTCTTACCACGACCTTGGCCTGCCTGAGGAGATCCTGGAGGCCTGGCGGGACGACGTTGAACTTATCATAGTAGTTGCCTGGCTCGGAGGGTATCAGCACCTTCAGCCTGTCTCTCACGGTAAGCCCTGGGGCGACCACAAAGACGTTCTTGGAGAACCTGGCGTCCTGGGGGTTGGCTGCCTTGTTGAGGGCCTGCCAGGCTATGAGCATGGCCATGACTATGGTCTTGCCTGAGCCTGTAGCCATCTTGGAGCAGTAACGTTTGAAGGGCCCGCCGTCTGTTGGGATATCGATCCCCACCTTATCTGCAGCCGGGGCCTCAGCAAGCCAGATCAAGGTCTCTATGGCATCGAGCTGGCAGAAGAAGAACCTCAGGTCCCTTTCCGACTGGTCATGCCAGTGCTGCAGCAGTCTTCTGGTGATGCTGGTAGCGCCGGCGTAAGGTATTCCGCCGTTTTTGCCCTCCCGCCAGGCCTTTACGCGGGGCCTGATCCTGTTTACCAGGGGCAGCTCAATGAACTTGCCTGGATCGTCTGCAGACTCATAAGCCTGGGAGGCTATGATGTAGCCTGCAGGCCGGCGTCCTTCGGCCAAATCAAATGACTTCTTGTTTTCGTCATACCACCAGTGCTCTTTGGGCTCCTCGTAGGGTGAGGTGATGATGAGGTGGTCTATCTTCTGCATGATCTCTCGTCCAGGATTCTGAGGCTCTCTATGCCTCGGTTATCTATGATCTTCACAGCTACACGACTCTTGAGCTCGAAGGGCAAAGATACAGTTCCCCGGAATGCATCTATGCAGTCCTCATCGATCTCGGCCTTGAGTGTCTTGGCCAGCTTGGCCCAGCCATCTTTGGATCCGGCCAGGGGGAAGAATACTTGGCGGGGAAAGAGGCTGTAGCCATCGTAGTCAGTGTCCAGCATCCACATGGCCACCTTGTCAGAGCTGCCTGATTCTACAGCGCCGTTTACTGGGTTGTAGTAATCGAATCCCAGGATCTTCACCCGGCATTTGCCTTTGTCTTCGCCTTCTTTGATCTTCTCCAGCTTCACATCCGGCTGGCCGATGAGCCAGAAGCTCTCGTTGCTCGATCGTTTCTTCTTCAGGTCGTCTGTGAAGAGGTCGCCGTTCATCTGGGCTTTCAAGAAGATCATGCCCGGCCAGATGGTCTCATCTATATCCTTGGAGGCCTCGGGGTCGAACTGGAAGGCAGCGAAGATCAGCATCTTAGGCGGGGGAATGAGGTGGTTGGCCTCTTCCAGGGCCAGTGCCACCTGGCGCTGCTCCAGGGGTGCATGTTCCGGCCCGAAGCTTATCACTGCTCTTTTGGGCTCGTCTTCCATGGTCTCGGCCTCGGCATGGAGGTATCTGGTGCCTGGCAGGGGCTCGACTCGGGAGAACTTGATTCTCTGGCCCTGGGTGGTGATTATGCCCGTCCGGAAGAGCTCTTCACGCCATTCTCTCTGTCTCAAGGTCTCGCCGGATCGAGCTAGCGAGGCATCAGCCTCCTGGCTGGCCTCGACCTCTACCAGGGGCTTTACCACCGGAGCTGGGACTGCCTCGACAGTGAAGGGGCCAGTGACTCGGACCTTGGATTTGTCGATGAAAGGCTGGTCGTAGAGGGTCTCCAGATTGGCATACTTGGCTATGGCCTGGTCGATCTCCTTCCTGCTCATGCCCTCTTTGATCTCGGGGTTGTTGGCGATGGACTTCAAAGTGATATGGGGAACGGTCTTGTAGCGGAAGCCGCTGCTTATACCCTCTTCTGGATGGGCCAGGTCGTAGTAATCAAAAATGGCGGTCATTAATCGCTGCTTGGCCAGGGCAATGGCCACGCGGGATGTGTCGCAGGTGATCCAGCGGCGGCCCCATTGTTCGGCCACGTAGGCGGTGGTGCCTGAGCCGCAGGTGGGATCGAGGACAAGATCGCCGGGATCAGTGGTCATGAGGATGCAGCGCTCGATTACTTTTGTTGAAGTTTGAACAACATAATCTGGTCTATCTTCTCCTCGTGTATCGGTCCATACATGCGTAATTTCACGATAAGGAAAATCATTGAAGTAGCGCTTATAGATCCTTAATCCGCTTTGGTGTAGAAGTCGATTTACTTCCCAGAGTTGTTTAATGCCATCTACACCCGGTTTCCAATGGCGATTAGGCTTGCAGGATAATCTAAATTTTTGGCCATTCCAGACCAATTCTATATCGGGGTCATCGCCCCCTTTCGAGACGATACTGTCAGTTGCAAAAATCTTTGCGTCTTTTGGTAATCTGATTTGACCTTCTTGGATAAATTCACTAATTGGCTTGATCGTGCCGTCTATTTGTTCAACGCGTTTATATTCTAATGCACCTTCTTGACCTGGAGATGTTGGCTCAAAGATCTTTCGAAATTTTAAAGCAGATACGTCTTTGGCATAGAGTAAGATGTAATCAGAAGTCCTGGGTAATGTATTGGTGGTCGAGCCAGTTGTTTTTTGAAAAGTAATTAAGGAGCAAAAATTCTCTGATCCAAACACTTCATCCATTATCTCTTTGACATGATGGACGTTCTCATCGTTGATTTGCACAAACACACTACCGCTCTCGCTCAGCAGCTCCCTGGCCAGCAGCAGCCTATCTCGAAGATAAGCCAGATATGAGTGAATGCCCAGCTCCCAGGTATCCCGGAAGGCCCTGATCTGCTCCGGTTCGCTGGTCAGGTCCTCATCCTTGCCGTCCTTCACGTCCCTCTTGTTCACAAAAGGCTGGAAGTTGCTGCCATATTTCACGCCATAGGGCGGATCGATGTAGATCATCTGCACCTGGCCAGCCATGCCCTCCTTCTCCAGAAGGGAGTTCATGACCAGCAGGGAGTCGCCGGCAACGAGGCGATTGGACCAGCCGTGTGGATGCTTGTAGAACTCCACTGCCGTCCTCATGGGCGGATTCTCGTCAGGGAGCTCGAAGAGAGATGTCTGGATTTGGCCGCCGCCCTTTCTGACCGCCTTGATGATGGCCTTGGGATCTATGCGCTCATGGACATGCAGGGAGACCGTGGGGACATCGAAAGAGGTGTGCTCGGCTTTCCCGGCCCAGATGAGCTGAGGATCGAGATGAGGGTCGTACTCGTATGTCTTGGATTCGCCGTCTATATCAGTGGTGGGAGTGACCAGGCCAACGGGAGGGTTATTTAGCCTCTGCTGCTTTTCGTGCTGGTACTGTCCGAGGGAATCGAGGGCTGATTTTCGGGCCTTTGCCATTCAGATCAACTTCGGGCAATAGATGGCATAACAACTATAATACTTATTTGCTGTAGCTGAGGATATGCAAAGCCATTCGGAATTAATTTCAATTAAACCAGAATTATCAGGGATTAGATCTAGATTAAGCACCCAATAATGGATTTAATTTCCTATTTTTGGAGCAACCTTCGATGGCTATTGCTAATTATTGTTAACCAAAATAAGGGTTACCGAAACAAAAAAATGCTGTCAAAGTATAGTTGAGTTAGGGAGCAGTAAGTGTTACACATTAAAAAAAAGGAGTAAATATTTACCAGCCCCCACTACCACCTCCCCCCAGCGGTCCAACGCCAGCAACATTGGAAGGTATACTGGTAGTTACTACATTCTTTATCACTGCATTTCCTCCAATTTTTTTTGCATTCGCCCCGTTATCATCAAGCCAATTGCTCATTCTCAACATTCCATTCTCGTCTATTGTTCCATAAAAATGCCGGATACCGCCGGTCACCCAGGATTCTCCAAATGGTCCATAATAATGTTTACCTGATAACCAGTCAATCTGATTCCCGTTCTGTGACCATTCACCAATTTTAAAAGCACCGTACCTAGGATCGGTATCATAAACAAAACCATCTGAAGCAAGAGTATATGTGACTGGTCCGTCCATAGGTAGGTTATCATCGGAAGTGAAACTCCAATCTCCTGGTATATTATAAGAATAGCTAACTTTCGTCACTGTGGTAGTCGGTGGAACATAGGGAGCTTTATCGGACCCGATAGATGACATATCTGCTGGCTTGGTTAGTAGAGGGGAATTTGCTTTTAAAAAGGAAGATAGCGGCGGTTTATAAGACGAAAGAGGCTTAGAGGTTCCAGGAAGATCATTAAAAAAATCCTTTGGTGGTCTTAGCCAGTCCTTATCTGTAATATGAAAACCATCATCGATCAACACATTTGCATCTACACCATAGGCTTTCATAGCATCGTATACGCGAGTATAGCAGTCGTTATTAGTATAAATAGCAAAACCATAATCATCAAAGGCTTCTATGGTGCTTCTAGCTTTACTGTCATCTATTTCTTTTACTGGGATTGATTTCATTGAGGTATAAGCGGCATGAGAACTGCTTGATGCAAATTCTTTAATTACATCCTCCTTTGTTTTGAATTCTTTGAACCATCCACCGTTCGCACCAAGAGTGCCAGTAACCCCCCAGACTCCCCCTGGACCTTCTACTGCCCCAGCAAACCAGGCACCATTTTCTAGCTGGATCGCGACGCCTACATGTCCCACATCGCCTACTACCGGTTGAGGGTTTTCTCTATAAAATACGATTACTTCACCACTTGCTGCATTACCAATGGGCAGAACTAATAAAATAATTACTGCAAGATAAATTAAGATAGTCATAACATTTTTTAAGAATTGTTTCATATTTGACTATCCCTCCAGAGTCCTCTAACTCCTGCAAGCCTTTTTGCGCAGGTGCAATCAAAGATATCTTTTACGTCTAAGCACTTCTTGTCAGAATACGTCATATCTTCCCAACCACCGTTACAGCATGGTAGCCACTCGTCCTCGCTCAAAGTCTCTGTGATAGGCAACGTCAAATTCATCTTGGTCGCAAAGTTATAGGTCCCTCTATAGACCTGATCTATATCAATATCAGACTTGCTCCAGGCACTTTTGCTCATACGAGCACCACCTTGCAGCATTTTTAAACGTGCTGTACCGTCTGTGACGCTACCATCTAGCTCCATGAGATTCCTGGCCAAGCCATTAGAGGGATTCCAGCCCGAATAGTCGTCTTCTACGCTGACCATTAGATCCATATTGACCTCATGCGCATAATTAATCTCGTTGCCCATAGATGTTTTTGAAGCATAATTCTTGATCTGAGTCTTATAGCCTAATAGAGAACTGAAGTTCACAGGATGAGTGGCGTAATAACCATTCCCAATTGACATAGTTTGGGGACCATAGACCATACTATGATTACCTAAGGCAGCAATCAATCCAAAAGCATAAACCATCTCAGGATCGGTCTGGCTTTGTGTTGATTCATTGGATGTTATAATCGATTCTCTTTCAATTGATCCGCTGCCATGATCTTTTTCCAGGAGGGCTACTTCAGCCAATCTGCTGTACACGCGAGCATCAGAGTGTGGACCTTGTGCAACTATTTTGTTGTTGCTCACAAAATTACCATGACCTATGATGCTATCCTCGTAATCGAATACTACTCCCTTGGATCTCTCTTCAAGTGGATCTACTGAAATCGCCAGCCCGACAAGCATGGTCAGGCTGAGCATAGCTAAAATGATCCTCTGCAAGAATGTTTCCCTCCATAAATAAGTTTACTTTATCGATCTGTCAACATTTCAATCTTTCCCTAATTGTAAATAAGAATGTCTCATAACATGCTATGTTTTACGCAAGAGACCGAAGAGGCGAGACTTTAAACTTTTAAAATTAGCCTATAGATTTAAAGTTTGCTTTTAAAGGGGTTAAAGTTCGCTCTTAAAACCTTAAAGTTGGCTTTTAAAGCAGCATGTTTAATTTCAACCCAACTTAACTTAAACTTTATAAAAACCCGTCCTTTAGGAAGTGTGCCTTGCACAATCTAATCGCTTGCTTGTAGTCGATTTTTAAGGATCATAAGCCCTTTGCACCCAGTAAAAAGGCCTCAAAAACTCCGATGTCAAGTTTAATCACCCAGGCAGAAACTCGCTGGCCATAGCTTCTCCCTGTTCTCCTCTGGCCAGTCCCTCTCCTCAAGCCTCCTCTGAATCATATCCTCTATGTCTGCAGGCCGTGTATGGAAGACCTCTGCCAGAATCTCCTTGGCCGTCTCGAGCTCCAGGACCTTGGGATTGACTATCCTCCTGGGCTCGATGTGCTGCTTCCAGAGACTCATGAGAAAGCCTCCAGTGTGGCCTGAGCCCCTTGCATCTTCTGCTCGGCTTTTGCCCGACTTTTGGCTGTAGCTTTTGGCATCTCGTAGAAACAGAACACCCGGTCGGCCAGCTCGGCCATCTTCTGCAGATGAGGATCCAGTGCAGGCGAGTAGAGCAGGATAGTAGCCTCCCTGGAGGTCTGCTTCAGGGCCAGGGCTACGTACTCAACCATCTCTTTAGCGTCCTCGTAGAGCATTGGGTCGTGCTCTACTATCAGAAAACTATGGTGGTTCTCCTCCAGGATGGTCATGAGCTGAAAGACTGTGAAGGCCCGGCGGATCTCCAGCTCTGTAATTTTGCGGTCCAGCCGGCTGAGGATACGGGAGTAGTTGCCAGGGATGTAGAGGATCTTGTATCTCTGCAGGTTAAGGTGACTGTTCAGGGCCTCGACCAGCATCTCTACCGGGGCGACAAGGATATTGAAAGTCTTGGGGAGCAAGGAGACTGCTGGGTGGAGTTCGATTTCCATGGATAAGGATAGTGAGCTTTGAGGATTAAAGGTCGAGCTGTGCGGAGGGTGAATGTGATAGGATCCAGTAATTTAGAGACATAATTGGCATTGATTCCCTACCCCTTTTCGACCCAGAAATGGGCTCAAAAGTGCCTAACAAATGTGGTCTTATTTACGAAATGGCGCATCACTTTGTTTGCCACTTAGAATTTCCCGATCGTCCAAAATCGTCTTGTCTCTTGATATCGATGTCGTAATCTATCCATATTATGACTTGTGCTCGGGCATGGGTCAAGAGCTCGGCTCAGATTCGATCGACTAGAGTAGATCGTAAGCTAAAGAAATTGTCAGGGAAGGCATTATCTAACCTTCCCCTTCAAGCAATTTTCTCGCATCCTCTTGGCTAATACCAAAAGTACGTGCCATTTCAGCAAGCACCTTTTGGTCTGTAGTGGCCTGCCACAAATCAGCGAGATTGCATAGAGCGATTGCACTGTTATGTTGGTCTCCGAATTCGACGAAAATCTCTAGGGATTTCAATAAATTTCCTCTGGCGATGTCCCACTGCCCCTGCTCCTGGGCCACCGTGCCCAGATTAAGGTAGGTGCTGGCCTGGCTATGCTGGTCATCGAAAGCGATATAGATCTGCAGAGCCTTCTGGCAGTACTCCTCGGCCTGAGTCCATTGCCTCTGCTCCTGGGCCACTATGCCCAGCTCGTGGTAGGCGCCGGCCTGCCCATATCGGTCATCGAAATCGATATAGATCTGCAGAGCCTTCTGGTAGTACTCCTCGGCCTGAGTCCATTGCCTCTGCTCCTGGGCCACTATGCCCAGATTGTGGTAGGTGCTGGCCTGGCTATACCGGTCATCGAAATCGATATAGATCTGCAGAGCCTTCTGGTAGTACTCCTCGGCCTGAGTCCATTGCCTCTGCCCCTGGGCCACTATGCCCAGATTAAGGTAGATTCCGGCCTGGCTATACCGATCATCGAAATCGATATAGATCTGCAGAGCCTTCTGGTAGTACTCCTCGGCCTGAGTCCATTGCCTCTGCTCCTGGGCCACCCTGCCCAGATTGTGGTAGGTGCCGGCCTGTCTATACCGGTCATCGAAATCGATATAGATCTGCAGAGCCTTCTGGCAGTACTCCTCGGCCTGAGTCCATTGCCTCTGCTTCTGGGCCACCATGCCCAGATTAAGGTAGATTCCGGCCTGGCTATACCGGTCATCGAAATCGATATAGATCTGCAGAGCCTTCTGGTAGTACTCCTCGGCCTGAGTCCATTGCCTCTGCCCCTGGGCCACTATGCCCAGATTAAGGTAGATTCCGGCCTTCACTAGGGCTTTTCTCTCATCGTCCAGAATAGTCAGACTCTCCAATATCTTTAGAGCTTTTTTGTAAGAAGCCTCTGCCTCAGCATATCGTTTGAGCGATAGCTGGTGCGCTGCTATTTTATCGATGACAATTCCGATCTCCTCGCCTATCGGCCCCTGGAGAGTTCCAGCGGGATAGCCCTCAAGTCCGGCCAGCACCATCTGGCTTATCTTGAGCCCTCTCTCCTGTTCCCGAGTCGAGTCCAGGTACAGAGAAAGAGTCTTATAAGGCTGGTAAATAGACTCCTTCGCCTTCAGATCCATCTCCAGAGCAGTGTAGAGGTTCTCATACTCCTGACCGGCCAGCACCTGGCCGACCTGCTTCTCCTGGGCGTCTTTAGATTGCATTAGACCGATAAGCTCGCCGGCAAAGTCGTCGTATAGTGCCCTATAAGCCACCTGTACTGCCTCACTCACCTCTGGCGCCTGGTTGAGGCGGGTGCGCAAGAAGTAGGGCAGCACAGGCTGCAGCCTCAAATAGCCTTTCATGCGATCGGCCGTGACCAACCCCCAGTCCTGAGCCTGCTGCAACACCTCCGGCATACTCTGGAAAGACAGATCCTTCAGAGCCGGTTGCTGCTTCAAATATTCGATGTACTGCTCGATGAGGGGCTGGAAGACCACGCCCGTGAACGGTGCCAGTGCCAGGAGAACCCTCTGATCATTGGGCGCGAGATTGCCATGAGAATACTCGATGCAGAGCATGATGTTCTCTGTCTTGTCTTGTCCGCCCGACTTATCCATCACGCCCCCTTCCTTCAGGGCCTCCATGACCTGCCCGGGCGTCTGATAAGCCAGATTGGCCAGCACCACCTGTATGGGTAGAGGATAGCCATCGAGAAGCTTCATGAGCCTCTGGAACTCTTCGCTTCGGCGGTAAGCTTCGCGCTTCTTGCTATCAGGCACATGCCTCTCCATCACTCTCTCGGCCAGGGTGGTCGCGGCCTGGCAATCCAGCCCCGGCAGTCTGTAGACATCATTCGGCCTCATAGGTGCCCCCTCACCCTCAGCCAGCCAATCCTCAGGGCTGCGTGAGCCCATCAGCACTAATGTCTCACCACCCAGCAGCTCCGCCAGAAAGGCACGCAGCTCCTGCTGCTCCTCAGGCTTCAAAGTGTTCTTAATGGCCAGAGTGCTGCCGGTTATGGACTCCATATTATCCAGCACCAGAAGATACCTCTCGCTGCACAATTTCTGTCCCAGCATCTTCCTCTGAGCTGCCGGGCTGTTCAGGGTCCGGAAGATGGCGAGCTTGTCGCCCAGCAGCTTCTGGGCCAGATCGTCCATTATCTGGCTCGCATTCCAGGCACGCTGGTCATAGCCGAAATAGAATGGCTGCTCTATGAACCCGGTGATTTGCCACCACTCCATCAGGTGCCTGAGCAATGTAGTCTTGCCCGAGCCACCCATGCCCTGGATGAGCAGCATATTGCGTCTCTTGCCTTCGCTGGTCGCCAGGAGTCTTCGCTCTATCTCCAGCACGTCTAGGTCCCGGCCTACAAAACCATAAGTTGTGTCTGGTGCTTGGTAGATCCGGGACTGCTTCTGCCAGTATTCCTCCTCCTCTGAAGCCGTGAAATCTCTAAGGCTCAATGTAGGCTCGACCAGGGCTCCGCCGCTCTGGTAGACCACAGGCAGCATCCAGTCCTCGAGATCGACGGTCTGGTCGTAGTAAGCCTTACGGTTCTTGTTATCATGAAGAGCCTTCCGGGCATAACAAACCGCACGACCCAGTTTCCGATCTTTGAAAAGCTGCCTGTAAAGCTCGGTCATCATCAAAGCAGCGGCGCTAACAGTTACCGAATAGCCCATGGCCACCACCGTCTGCACGCCTGCTTCCAGCAGCCGGCTGCCAACACTGGCTTCGGTATCTTCAGTCAACTTGGCTGATTGGCAAGCATTGAGTATGGCTATGGGTATGCTGTGCTTTAGAAGCAGCCCAGCAATCTCCTGAGCCTCGGCCGGATCGGACTGGCCGGGTTTAGAGGACTCGAAGAACAGGAAGGCTTTGCAGCCCTCGTAGGCAGGATAATCTGCTCGTCCATAACGAGTCTGGAAGAGTATGCTTCCTTCTTTCGTTCCCTGCTTCAGTTGATCGTATCTTGCCAGGGCTCCGTGCAGATCGAAGTGTATTATATGATAGTATCCCTGGCCATGTTCATCTTTTACTGCGTCCAGGTGACGACTGAGGGCTTCGTAAGTTCCGGGCCTGAGCACATCGACCTTCACAGGTATCTTGGCCTTGCGCAGGCTTTCGACGAGGGGCTTGGAGATGGTGCGGTAGCCTACATCGTTCTTTCCAGGCCGAGCGGTGACGACCAGAAGGTTGATGGTAGGCGAGACCTGACTTTTGGCCTCTTTAAGGGGCGGCTGGAAGGTGTTTCGGACCAGATGAGCCTCGAGCACAAAGGGAGTAGGCCATTTCGGATCTCGAAGTGCCTCCCAGTGAAGCTGCTGGAAGAACTCTGGTGAGCCTATGATCTCGAAACGGAGGTTCTCCAATCCCTCTTCCCTAGCGCGTATATAGCTGGAGTAGGCATCGTGGTCTGAGAAGAGCTGTTCGAAGAGGGTCTGGCCATATTTGGTGATGCTCTCCCGAGCATCACGAAACTTGACCTCCTCCAGGAACGGAAACTCAAGGTACTTTTCGAAGTACCACTCCAGACGTTTTTCTTCCTGGGGAGAGAGGGGATTAGTGATGGTGAGTGGGTACTGGCCTTTGCCATCAAAGCTTAAGGTGGCATTAGGGCTATCAGCCGCACCTTTTTCTCGTATCTGGCTGATGGTTATGGTGGTCATGATGGATGCACCAGGAAGTTAGGCTAGGACTGTTCGGCCTTGGCCTTGACTACGACTAGGGGGTTGTCGCCTGACGAGACCACAATGACCTCGAAGGACGGAGTGGTGGTAGTATTTGAGCTGGCACGGCCTGAAAGAATTTTCATGATGCGGTCCTTGATCAAACCCTTGACTACGTCCAGGGCAATGGTGCTGGCTATGCCTGCCAGGAACACCATTCCTTGACTCATAAGCTCCGGGTCCAGGCAAATGTACTTTTCAGTGCTCGCATCAACCGAATTGGCCTGGGCAATGTCGTGGCTTGTAGTATCCTTGTTCCAGACAGATGCGAATTCTTCGGCGCCTATTTTCAGATCGGGTGATATGGCCAGAGTATAATCCATTCGATAATTCCTCCTCGAGTAATATAATATGCGCTTTTCAAATCTATCATTTTTTCCCTAGGTAGCCGACGACCGCATTAACACAAGTCATGAAATTGATATATTATGACATTGTGCTCTATCGCATGCACCCAGAGGACTTCCTATCATTAGACGAATGGCACAAGCTGCTGGCTGCGGCACCTACCTTACGAGAAGCCGCTCTTCTCTGGCTGATGGCAGGCTGTGGCCTGCGTGTCTCGGAAGTAGCTGCCTTGAAGGTGGAACACCTGGACGGCACCGGGGGATACCTACATGTAGTGAATGGCAAAGGTGGTAAACGGCGTACCTCTATTCTTCCCAAGCCTGTCATAGATGCCTTGGATGCCCATCTCCAGGGCAAAGACAGCGGATACATCTTCGAGGGCAGAGATCAGGGCCATATCTCTACCAGGCAGATTCAGAGGCTATTGGACGAAGCTGCTGAGAGAGCAGGGCTCCAGGAGACAAGAATGGGCAAAATGAGGCAGAGAAAGAGGATCACGCCGCATCTGCTGAGGCACAGCTTCAGTCGGTGGTCGCTGGATGCTGGAATCGACATCAGCTATCTGCAACATCAATTAGGCCATTCTTCGTTAACGACCACGGCAATTTATTTGCAGGCCAGGCCTAATCATCGAAGGAAGGCGTATGAAAAGGCTGGGTTCGATCAATTGCTCAGTCCTCATTGAGCTTCCATGTTCCCGATGCCAGTGGCTGGTTCGAATATGAGATAGAGTCACTCTCGACTCTTCTGCGTGCAGTGGCATTATACAGGGCAGACAAGGACAAGTTCAGAGACGAAGGTTACTATATAACTTGCAAATGCTATAGGCAGATAATGCGGATCGGATCTTTGACAGAAGAGTGAGATATGAGGAGAAGCTCACTTGGGAGATAATGACAATATGGAGAAGGGCCTACAAATGAAAGAAAAGTCGGCCTTTGTAGGTGAGATGGAGAAATCAGGAGAGAATGAAATCGCCATTGCCTCAGAAGAGCTTGTCAGCAGCATCCGGCCACTCATAGAGCAGGCAACGGCCCATGTCGCTCAATCCGTAAACTCAGAGCTTGTGCTCCTCTACTGGCAAATCGGCAAGCGCATCAGCGATGATTTGCCAGCCGGGAGCCGAGCGGAGTATGGAGCGAAAGTTGTCGAGCTGGTGAGCAAGAGACTGGCTGCGGAGTACGGGAAGGGCTTTCGCCGTAGCAATGTCTTTCACATGATCCGTTTTGCCGAGGTCTTCGATGATGCCAAGATAGTCCAGACACTGTCTGGACAATTATCCTGGTCCCATTTCATTGAGATCATCTACCTCAAGAATCCACTGCAGCGCCAGTTTTACACCGAGATGGCCAGAGTGGAGCGCTGGAGCGTGCGGACCTTGAGAAAGAAGATCCAGGGCCTGCTCTACGAGCGCACTGCCATCTCCCGCAAGCCTGAGGAGATGGCTATACGGGAGCTAGAGGCTCTGCAGGATGATGACCGCATGACGCCAGATCTGGTCTTCCGGGATCCATATCTGCTGGACTTCCTGGGACTGGAGGACACCTACAGCGAGCGAGATCTGGAGGCAGCCATCCTCCGGGAGCTAGAGAGGTTCCTGCTGGAGTTGGGCACGGACTTCTCCTTCGTCGCCCGCCAGAAGCGTATGACCATCGGAGACAGAGACTTCTACCTCGACCTGCTCTTCTATCACCGCAACCTGCATCGTCTGGTGGCTATAGAACTTAAGCTAGGCAGCTTCGATGCTGCCTATAAGGGCCAGATGGAGCTTTATCTGCGCTGGCTGGACAGATACGAGCGCCGGCCGGGTGAGGAGCCGCCTATAGGGCTGATCCTGTGCGGCGAGAAGAACCGGGAGCAGATTGAGCTGTTGCAGCTCGACCGGGGCGAGATCAGGGTGGCTGAATATCTGGTGGAGCTACCACCGAGGGAGATACTGGAGGCCAAGCTACACGAGGCCATACATTTGGCGAAGGGACAGGTGGAAGCAAGAGAAGAAAAGCCTTGAAGAGAGAATCGGCTTGTTGTCATTCGTAACGATTATTGCATAAATATATGTTTAAGAGCGTCATGCAACATGCTGATGCCGTAATATATCTAATAATACATGCATATCGTAGCCGATGAGGCCACAAGATTTCCTCACCCCGAAGGAGTTCGTCTGCCTGAAGGCTGCCTGTAAGGATGATAGGGAAAGGGCCATAGTCCTAACCCTGGCCGGCACTTAGGCATAGTGCCACTTCATGGTGACTGGATGCCGGAATTCATATTGGGGACGTAGCCAGGCAACTCGGGCCTGACATCTCTAACAAAGTTTTTTTGACTGTTCCGTATTTGACTGTGAACCCATGATCCTGGATCTCCCGATAAAGGCGCATGGCCGAAAAAAGAATGCTCATTTAGTCGGGATAATACATAGTCCTTAAAAGGATCAAGTTTTCCGGATTTCCGTGGCTGCTCTTTCCTCATTGGGGGTGTTTCAGAATTTATATATTTTCTTATTGTTTTGCGATCATAGCCTGTCTGCCGAGCTATCTCGCTGATGCCTAAACCTTCGTTGAACAAATCTCACAACATGTGGAACTCCCTTCCGGTTAGCATCTACATAACTCCTGAGTATTGATCTCAGGAATTTGCAGGTGGGGAATTTTACTTTGCCACTATTGAGGAATTTCAGATTGCCATTGACATTGCAGCCACTATTCCGTAGGGGTACGATAATGTTAAATCCTGCGACATACGGCGGGGATGTAAAAACACGAAATGAATATCTATTAGAAGGGAATTTATTATTTTGACAATGCGTGGTGCATAGGAGGTTCTCGATGGAATACGACGAACTTGATAGCCTGATCTCCGAGCTAGAGAAAACGGTTGATTCTACAAATCCTCAGAAAGGCTACTGGAGAGAACTTTGGTCACTTGTAAAGGATATCAATTCCGGCTTCAAGGAGACTCGTTACCCAACGCGGAGTGACAGGGACTATTCTTGGTCTCGATTCCAAGAGCTAGTTGCAAAAGCCAAAGATCGAGGCCAAGAAAACAAAGCAATGATTGAACAAAATCAGCGTAAATGGGTACAAAGGCAAGAAAAGAGTAAGGATGCGAGAGAAGATATTCAGTCCCGTGCCACGCGCGCAAAACCGCTTTCGGATCTTGAACAAGGTATAGCAGACATTTTTCTTTTTCCGGCAAAATTAATAGCAGATGTTTTTATGAATCTCATTGGTATCGACACGCTCTCATCTCTCGATGAGACACGTCAGGATCTCCTTGCATGCAACAAGGCACTACAAGATGCATGGCAAGCCTTCAATGATAAGAAGAATGATATGCTTCCTGGTGATAAGAATCAGGCATATAAAAGCCTGAAAGAAGCCGGTAATCAGCTAGATGCTGCATGGGCACAATGGAAAGATAAGAATGCATCACTCCGAAAGAAGAAACAACACGAATGGGAAGAAAAACACCGCTTATTTGTAGAGAGAGTGAAGGCCAACATAGTAAAACTTGAAGATAAACTTGTAAAAGCGGAGGCAGCTTTACAGAAACAAGAATCGCACCTTGATGATTTAAGGGATAAATATGATACAGCTTGGAATGATAGCTACAAAGAGCGATGTTCCGAGTGGATTGATGAATGCGAATATCGTATTGCGAGCATTAAGGAGCATATCGATCGTTTGGAAGGTTGGATTAACGAGGAGCGAAATAAGCTTGACTGAGTCACTATATTCCGCAAGATATATATGCGTTAGACATTTTCATTGGCCATTGGGGATCCAATCAAAATGAATGTTGGTTACGTAGACTCGGCAACACTAACGAATGCAGTAGGTGCTTTGGTTTCACATAAGAAATATCACCGTCTAAATTACTGCGATTGGAATGAATGGACAACAAGTAGTATAACCGATGCTACTGTGAGATTGATTACATACGACAAACTTGAGGTTGCGCCTCCCCCTTCGTCGGGTCGTTGGGGTTCACCTCCGTATAGTACATTAACCTCTTGTTATGATACGGCATTAGCAAAATTACAAATCTTAGTAAGGCCTCAGCGATCCCAGGGAGATATTTGTGTACCAGTTGCTAATAATTTTTTTCGAAATTGGTTGATCGAAAACGCAGATAAAATACCGACTATCATAAAAAAAACACAAGCGGAAGCTAGCTATTCTGGCTGGATAAAATGGGCTATCGCGGAAGCATGGGTAGATCACTCTGAAAGACAGAATGGTCTTTTCAATGAAAAAATGATAAATAGCCTATCCTTTTCACTCGATGTTTCACAAGAGAAGTTGAAAACACTTTTAATGAAAACTAGAGATCCAATTCAGGTTAAAAAATGGTCAAACGGCCATGACCTTAATGAAGATTTCAATTTGGCAAGGGAAGTCTTCGCTGCATCATCTATCCTTAGAGGTAAATTTCACGAAGAAATAGCGGCGGTCCAACGTATAGGGTGCACACGTCACCCTATTAGAAAATACTTGCCAATTGATATAGATCCACTACAAGTCGTCACCGAATGCACGCATCCAAAGGCTTTGTATTATCTCGTAAACATTATAAATAAAAATTCATTAATAGAAAATAATCCTAAAGATAGAATATCTCTTTGGGTAGATAACATTGCGCTAGCAAGAGATGCATATCTACAGAAAAAACTGGACGATGCATTTTATTGGGATCGAAATCTTGAGGAAAAAGAGGTCTTTAGGATTGTAGAGGCTACTGTTGAAAAATTAAGGCTGAGACTGTATCGCGGGTATTTGGAGGATATTTTTGAATTTATCGCTACAGTAGGTATAGGCTTAGCTGAAGGGGCCACAGCATCTTACTTTAATTTACCATGGATGAGTGCTACATTAGGCATTTCATCACCAGTGGGATATATGATTTGGCGCTTAGAAAAAGGAAAAGCTATCGGTAAATACCTGGCGGAAATGGCCGAAAAATCAACACGGGTGGAAGGCTCACTACGTGATTTAGCGACAGCCCCACCAGGTCTTGTTATACGTGGAATCTGAACTGCAAGCTTCTTTCAGACATCTGGCGGATCAAGATGCTGGCAGAGCAGGAGTACGGGCCGCAGCACCCCATCACCAAGAAGCTGGGCAGCATGCATGCGGATGTGCAGACACTGTTGCAGCAGAACTCCTGAAAACAAATGTGATAGGATCTGAAAAACAGCATAATCGAGTCTCAGCGGAATCAACACTGACCACAGCGTCCTCCTCAGAGGAGCCAGAGTCACCTTGGTGACTGGCCTGACCCCGCCCAAGATCTCGACTTTCTGCTGCGTGTGAGGCGGTAACAGCACTGGACTATTGCACAGCGTCCGTCTCACGGGAACCCGTAGCACCGCCAGATGCCGGGTCTGTAATCTGCCTCTACATCAGCATGGTGTCGCGTCTTGGGCCGGTTTGGTGAATCCGGATCTCGCTCAAGGCATATCTACTACGCCCATTACGGCGTGCATATCTTTAGGCCTCTTAAATTGATTCGGCCTTCCTGAATGCTGTTTTTAGGCAGCACTTCTCAGGTCCGAGGAATCCCGTGGCGCATCCACGGTAGGATGCGTCTATCGACCTCCCTAGGCCTAAGAACTCAGCCGAACTGCTCGATCCTTGTTCTTGCCAGCGCAAAACGCGGCCTTCTTCTATACGCACGATTAATAGATATAGTTTTTGGTTGAATCCTGGCAGATGGTTCTATGGCATTTTAAATACCAACAATGAGAATAACATAAAATTTTCCTATAGGAGACCGCTTAATCGCCGCTAGATACTCCATTCGCCGGCCCGAACCCGTGCAGATCATACGCCTCCTTTACCAGCGCCGGCGCGACGGTGGCATAGATCTCCGTGGTGGAGAGCCTCTTGTGCCCCACCTGCTTCTGGATCATGGGCACGGGAACGCCGGCCATGAGCGCATTTACCACATGGCTATGCCTGAGGATGTGAGGCGTGACCTTCTTTCTAGAGAGCTTCTGCCTGGGCGAGACCTCCTGGATCCCGGCCTCTTCAGCCAGCCGGTCTATGGTCCGGAGAACGGGCTTTGTGCTCAGGTGCCCGGAGCTCCGGCCAGGGAAGAGCCACTCCTGGCCGGGCTGCAGGCTCTCCCGGATGGCCCGTAAGGTATCCTGGCTCACCCGGGCGGCCCGGAAATGGCGAGGCTTGGTCCGGCTGCTCTGAATCCTGATGAACCCGTTATGAAAATCAATGTCTGAGATGCGGGTGGTGACCAGCTCCCCTACCCTGCAGCCCAGGTCATAGAGGCATAGGAGTATCAGCCTGTCTCTGTCTTTTGCGACAGATAACAAGGAATCTATTCCTATAGTGTCGAGGTATTTAATGGAGTCCATCTGCGCTCCTATTCGGAAGAGGTCCTATACATCAATGTCCCTTTTTTAGTAGAAAAGAGACATTAGATCGGGGATCTTTTGGGAGGTAGTAAACCTCATGGAAGGGCAGCCAGCATTCTGCCTGACAAGACATTACAAAGTTGTCTCATTTGCATCACCGCACAAAAAAATTTATGCAATCAGGTTGTATTCTCCAGCTCCTCGGCTTTGGCGAAAGCGGCATCTGCTTCGGATGTGCGGCCGAGCGCCCGAAGAGCGACGCCTTTTACTTTCCAGGCTTCGGCAAGCTTTGGGTCAATGCTAATAGCCTGATCGAAAGCTTGAATGGCTTCATCGTACTTGCCTAGGATACCGAGCACGACGCCTCTGATGTACCAGGCTTCGGCATACTGCGGATTAATGCTAATAGCCTGATCGAGAGCTTGGAGAGCCTCATCGTATTTGCCCAGGCCACCGAGCGCAACGCCTTTGCTATGCCAGGCATTGGCATACTGCGGATTGATGCTGATAGCCTGATCGTAAGCCTTTATGGCCTCATCGTATTTGCCTAGGTCATCGAGCGCAATGCCTTTGTTGGACCAGGTGATTGCATCTTGCGGATTGATGCTGATAGCCTGATCGTAAGCCTTTATGGCCTCATCGTATTTGCCCAGGGCTCTGAACGCAATGCCTTTGCTATGCCAGGCATTGGCATACTGCGGATTGATGCTGATAGCCTGATCGTAAGCCTTGATAGCCTCATCGTATTTGCCTAGGTCATAGAGCGCAATGCCTTTGTTGTACCAGGCTTTTGCATCCTGTGGATTGATGCTGATGGCCTGATCGAAAGCCTTGATAGCCTCATCGTGTTTGCCCAGGCCACCGAGCGCAACGCCTTTGCTATGCCAGGCATTGGCATACTGCGGATTGATGCTGATAGCCTGATCGAAAGCCTTGATAGCCTCATCGTGTTTGCCTAGGCCATTGAGGGCAATGCCTTTATTGTTCCAG
>Ga0209313_1000381_pt1 | contig 41016 bp, 17 predicted proteins | sample BioC13SIPDNA_3_FD_185748 | JGI IMG/M metagenome (GOLD analysis project Ga0209313, IMG submission 185748) | Anaerobic biogas reactor microbial communites from Washington, USA - Biogas_R2_B C13 SIP DNA (SPAdes) (version 2) | ecosystem: Engineered > Bioreactor > Anaerobic > Unclassified | place... | reverse complement strand
AAGCCCGTGCCGATCGTGGCGCAAGTCGTTGACAACGCTCGGGCAGCGACCAGGGCAACCGGCGCATGATCGCAAAGCACGAGGTCGGGCCGAACCAAGACCAACAAGTTGCGCCATGCCTCGGCCAACGCGGCGGACTCCTCGAAATCGGCCAGCCCGCAGTTGAAAAGAATGTGCCCGAACGACCGCAGCGGATCGACTCGCTCCCCCGCCTTGTTCGTCTTGATCGGGGCTTGAAGCAGTTCTATGCCACAACCGCCCAGGAGCGGTCTGGCCCGGGAAACGTCGCGGGCAGCCAGAACGACACGATATCCCCTTTCCCGCAAGCCGGCAAACAGGGGCACGACCGGAGCGAGATGCCCGAGCCCTCCCCCCAATTCCCAGGCGAACAAAACCGTACGCGGCATCTTGAGCCTCCGACGCTCTCTGGCAGTTGCTAAGCATCGTTCGAGGATTGAGTGTCGCACTGTAGGACAGGTTTGCAGTTCCTGCAACCTGTCCAAGGCATGTTGTCAGTCTATCCTGCGACAGTTGTCTCTCGAGCGATGCTAACCTCAAAGGTTGAGACGTTCACAAACGGGAGCAGACCACCTTCAAGTGGACCGCTCCTGCCGAGTGCAACATTAAACCACCACACCGTGATCCACGCAAATGGCAACACCCGGATGTTGTCACCCACCGGCAACTTACGTCGGCTGCCGGTCGTCCCGCCGTGTGCGGCAGCCGCAGTGTAACCGATTTCGGGAACCTGGAGAAAGATGGGTACCCATCCTTGTTGCCACGTTTCGGGGGTCGGCCGAGCCGGCAAGCACGGTCGTCGCCCTGCGATAACGCGAAGTCCTTTCACAACTTCGGGCCTCTCGGCCGGGCACTGCCGACACGACGATCCCGCCGCTCGGCACCGAAACGCAATTATTTCCAGAAATTCCTGTTAGTAATAACGATTCACGGGCCGAATCATGGCAGCCACGTGGTTGTCCACATGCTGTTGGCACCCGATGCGATCTTCACCCCCATGACTGTATTGCCGAGTTCCAACTCTGTGCTTTGCCCCCTCACCAGCACGGTTTTCGGATCAACATCAGCAAAGATACTTGACAAACTCCTTCGAGATGTCTTGGATTCCGTGCGCGGTTTGGGGCACCGTGAGTACTTCTTCTCTCTTCGGTCTTGGTTTTAGTGTCGTCGTTCAGGACTTGTGCGAATTGTGCGCACATGCTCTTGCGAAGGTTGGGTGGCAGGTTTGCCCCGCCGTGGGTCTGGTTGGGACAAGAAACCTTCTCGAACTTCGGGGGACGGCCGGTTCGGTCACTTCCTGCCAAGGAACATCTCATGGACAAGCCCATCAGTTTCTGGACGAACACGTTTGCCAAGTTGGGCCTGCGGCTTCGCAGAAAGACCGGGAGCCTGAAGCCGCTGAAGCATCGTGCCATGCGATTGGAGCAACTCCAGGATCGGCGAATGCTGGCCACCGACCTGGCGGTCTCGTCTTTCGAGGCTGACGGCCAGGATTGGGTGGTTACCTACGATGTGACCGACCAGGCGGCAACCGCCTTCGACATCAGTGTCTATCGGTCCAGCGACGGCCAAACGGCCGAAACCCTGATCCAGACCCAGCGGATCACCAATTCGGGCGACCTGGCCGTGGGCGACCACACGATCACGATCGATCCCAATTTCACCGACGTCGAACAGGACTACTACCTGGTCGTCAAGCTCGATAGCACCGACGAGAACAGTGAATCAAGCGAGACCAACAACCAGACCGTGTTTGCCGGGGGAGTGTTCCTCAACGGCAGCGAGCTTCACGTCCACGGAACCGACGGGGCCGACTGGCTCGATCTGGATAATGACGGCACGCTCGACGTCACCATGGGGGCGTTCTCGTATTCCTACAGTTCTTACACCGTCACGGCCATCCGCGCCCGGATGCACGACGGCGACGACACCATCACCACCTCGTCAACCGTCGGCGCCCCGATGTGGGCCTTCGGCGGCGACGGCGACGACACGATCCACGGCACGAGCCAGGGCGACAAGATCTATGGCGGCGAGGGAGACGACGACCTCTACGGCGAAGGCGGCGCCGACGAAATCCACGGCGGCGACGGCGACGACGTTATCTACGGCAATGCGGGCAACGACACGATCTATGGCGATGCCGGCAACGACACGATCTACGGCGACGGAACCACTCCCGGCGGCACTGACGGGGCCGACGTCATCCACGGCGGCCTGGGCAACGACATCCTCTTCGGCGGAGGCGGAAACGACACACTCTTTGGCGACGGCGGAAACGATGTCCTCGACGGCCAGACCGGCACCGATCTCGTTCACGGCGGCGACGGTTTCGACTCGCCGGAGATCCTCGACGACGCCGAGACGGGCTACGTGGAAACCGGCGCCTGGGCCGACGACGCGGCCGGCGGCGGGTTCATGGGAAACCAGCGTCTCCACGCGTCCGGCAGCGGTACCGATAAGGCCGCTTGGACCTTCAGCAACCTGCCCAGTGGCGAATACGACGTCCACGTCACCTGGGACGATCCCGACGACTACGGCGGGGCCTCCAACGCTCCCTACGCCGTGTTCGACGGCACGACCCTGGAGGAGAACGGTACCTTCAGCGTCAACCAACGCGTCTCTCCTTCCGGCTCGACCGTTGCCGACGCCTCGTGGCTCAAACTGGGAACCTCCTTCTCGATCACCTCCGGCACCCTCAAGGTCGAACTCTCCGACCTTGCCAACGGCACCATCCGGGCCGATGCCGTACGGATTGTCCAGGTGGGGGCCTCCACGAATCTGACGCCTCTGGCCGAAGCCGGCGGGCCCTACACGACCAATGAAGCCTCGGCCGTCACCCTCAACGGCACCGGTTCCAGCGATCCCGAAAGCTCCACGCTCACCTACGCCTGGGACTTCGACGGCGACGACGTCTTCGGCGAGACCTCCACGGCCTTCGGTAATGAAACCGGCGCCACGCCCAGCTTCACCGCACCCGACGGCTACACCACCCACCGAGTCCGTCTGCGGGTCACCGACAGCGGCAGCCTCGTTCATACCGACGCTGCAACGATCTTTGTGAATAACGTCGCCCCCGATCTGACAATCAGCGGGGACGGTTCGGTCGCGTTGGGCGAGACTTATTCGCTTTCCCTGTCGTCCAGCGATCCGGGTGACGACGAGATCGAGTTCTGGTTCATCGATTGGGGCGATGGGCAAAGTTATAACAACCTCCCGGGCAGCACTTCTTTCACCACCCACGAGTACACGGTGGCCGGCAATTACACGATTCATGTTACGGCGACGGATCCCGATGGATCGTATGAAGCTGAGCCTTTGGTCGTTGCCGTGATCATCGCTGGAGCCCCTGCAGTCAATGCGGGAGATGACGCCTCGATCAACGAGGGTGGGACCTTCACCTCCAGCGGCTCCTTCACCGACTCCAGCGGAGATCCCTGGACTGCAACCGTCGATTATGGTGACGGCTCGGGGCCTCAAACGCTCACTCTCAATCCGGACAAGACCTTCAATCTCAGCCATACTTACGCCGACGACGGCACCTACACGGTCACCGTAACCGTCGAGGATTCCGACGAGAAGCAGGGAACGGACACGCTCGTCGTTACCGCCGCCGAGGTCGATCGGACCGCTTGTATCAGTGGCGACACGCTGACAGTGACCGGCGATCTCTACACCCTCAACCTGGCGACGGTTGATCCCGGCGCCGATCCGGTCAGTTCCTGGCAGATCACCTGGGGCGACGGCCAGGTCGACACGATATCGGGCAACCCGTCCACCGCTCAGCATACCTACACCACCGCAGGCGTGGTGCGACAGATCAGTGCCACGGTCACCGACGTCGAGGGTACCTACACCAGCAATACCCTCTCCGTGTCGGTCGTTCTGGCCTTCGCTCTGGATCTCGATGCCGACGACAGCTCGGGCGCCACCGGTGCCGACTACGCCGGCACGTTTGTCGAGAATGCCGGCCCCGTCCGGATCACCGGTACCGACGCGATCATTCTGGATGAAGGCGATACCACCCTCGCCTCCCTCACGGTGACCATGGCAAGCACGCCGGACGGCACCAACGAAGTGCTCGCGGCCAATGTTGCCGGCACGAACATCGTTGCCACCTATTCGGCCGGGGTCCTCAGTCTCGTGGGGGAAGCTACGGTCGGCGCCTACCAGTACGTCCTCCGCACGCTCACCTACGACAACCTGGCCGAACGGCCCACGGAGGGAGACCGCGTTCTGACCTTCGTCGCCAGCGACGGCGTCAACTCGAGCAGTCCCGCCACGAGCACCATCGCCATCGAACTGGTCAACGATCCTCCCATTGCCAATTCTCAAACCCTCACCACCGTCGAAGACACGCCCCTCTCGATCACGCTCACCGGCCAGGACGGTGACTCCGATTTCACCCAGGTGTTGACCTACATGATCGTCCAGTGGCCCACCCACGGGACCATCAGTAACTTCGATGCCGAGGCCGGAACCGCCACCTACACGCCCGATGCCGACTTCGTCGGTGAAGACTTCTTCCGCTTCGTGACCATCGACGACTATACGGCCGGCGGCGATCCCGAAACGGGCGCTCCGGGTCTGGTGACCCTGACCGTCACGCCCGTCAACGATACCCCCGTCGCCGACAGCCAAACGCTCGCCACCGGGGTCGACGTGCCGCTGGCCGTCGACCTGGGCGACGATGCCGATCCGGAGGTCGCACAACAACTGGTGCTTACCGTCACCAGCGGTCCCACCTACGGCACATTGAGCGGATTCGATCCCGTCACGGGCGTGGTCCTCTACACTCCGAATACCGGCTACCTGGGTACCGACACGTTCACCTACACGCTGACCGATGACGGCACCGCCGGCAACCCGGCCACGCTGACCAGCCCCGCGGCGACCATCGCCCTCACCGTGGCCTACCAGCCGGTGGCCTATGCCCAAAGCGTCTCGACAAACGAAGATACGGCGTTGAGTGTCACCCTCACCGGCGACGACGGCGATCCGGGCGACACCCACGCTCTGGTGTTTGCCGTCACGGCAGGTCCGACCCATGGCACGATCACCGGCCTCGATCCGTCGACCGGCCAACTCACCTACACGCCCGACGCCGCCTACCACGGCGCCGACTCCTTCAGCTTCACCGTGGCCTACGCAACGCCCAGCGGGGCCCTGGTGACCAGTTCCCCGGCCGTCGTCACGCTCGGAGTCACCGCCGTCAACGACGCGCCCCTGACCGCCGATCAAACCGTCTGGACGGGCCAGGCAGTGCCTCTCACCATCGATCTGGGCGACGACGGCGATGACGAAGTCCAACAGCAACTCTCGTTGACAGTGATTACCGCCCCCACCAGCGGCTCGCTCGGCGGAATCAATCCGGTCACCGGCCAGGTCGTCTACACACCCAATGCCGGCTTCACCGGCACCGATACCTTCACCTACACCCTCACCGACGATGCCGCCGCAGGCAGCCCCGCCTCGCTGACCAGCGCCCAGGCGACCGTGACCGTCGGAGTCGCCTTGCCCCCCACCGCGACACCGCAGACGCAGACCACCAATGAAGACACGCCCCTGGCAATCACGCTCACGGGCGATGACGGGCTGGCTGGTGTCGACCAGGTCCTGACTTTCACAATCGTCGCTGATCCTGCCCACGGCACCCTCAGCGATTTCGACCCGGCCACCGGCGAAGTCACCTACACGCCCGACGAAGACTACAACGGCACCGACAGCTTCACCTTCTCCGTATCGTGGACCACCACCGGAGGCCTGGTGCTCACCAGCACTGCGGCCACGGTCGATCTGACGATGACACCGGTGAACGACGTGCCGGAAGCCGGCGTGGCCCTCATCACGCTGCCCCTCGACAATTCGATCACCTTGAACCTGGGCCACGACGGCGATCCCGAAGTCAATCAGCAACTCGTCCTCACTGTGATCACCGCCCCCGCGAACGGCACGCTCAGCGGCTTCGACCCCCTCACCGGCAACGTGCTCTACACGCCGGGTGCCAGCTTCACCGGCACCGACAGCTTCACCTTCACCCTTACCGACGACGCCACGGCCGGCCTGCCCGACACACTCACGAGCGAACAGGGCGCCATGTTCATCAACCTGGTGTCTCTGCCGGTCGCCAATGCCCAGACGGTCACCACCAACGAAGATACCGACCTCGCCCTGACCTTGACCGGCCAGGCCGGAAGAACCGGAACCACCCTGGAGTATACCCTCGTCAGCATGCCTGAAAGCGGCACGCTCATCGATTTCGACCCGGAAACCGGCCAGGTCACCTACGTGCCCGACGCCGACTTCCACGGCACAGACTCGTTCCGCTTCGCCGTCCTGGAGTTCGACGACGCCAGCCTCGGCATGGGCTTCACCGGCGAGTCGGTCGAAGTGTCGATCACCGTCGACCCGGTCAACGACGCGCCCGTCGGCGTCCAGCAGACCGTGGCCACCGCGGCCGGCTTGGCCGTCGCCGTAACGCTCACTGGCAGCGACGGCGACACCGTGGACGAAGAAGCTGTCGGCCAGGTCCTGACCTACGCGATTGCCGCTTCACCCGCCCACGGCACGATTACCGACTTCGACTCCGCCCTGGGCACCTTCACTTATACGCCCACCACCGGCTACCACGGCCCCGACAGCTTCACGTTCACGGTGACTGACGATGCCACCGCCGGCGGCGCGGCCCTGACCAGCGATCCGGTCACCGTCGATGTATTCATCGGCGCCCTGCCCACCGGAAACGCCCAGTCGGGCTCGACCGCGGAAGACACGGCCCTTGCGCTCACCCTGACGGGTCAGGACGGCGATCCGGCCGACGCGGCCAGCCTGAGCTTCGTGATCGTCACCTCGCCCGAGCATGGCCAGATTACCCAGTTCAACCCCCAGACAGGCGAACTGACCTATCTGCCCGCTCCGAACTACGTCGGCGCCGATAGCTTCACCTTCACCCTGGCCGACGACCTGGCCGCCCCGGGCATCCAGGTTGTGGGGGAGGCGGTTACGGTCAGCCTCACCGTCACGGCCGTCAACGACGCCCCCGTTGCCTTCACGCAGAACGCATCGATCGGCGAGAACCTCTGGGCGAACCTGGTGCTCGGCCATGACGGCGATCCGGAGGACGAGCAGCAATTGACCCTGAACGTCACCACCGCGCCCGCCCATGGGACGCTGTCCGATTTCGATCCCCTGACCGGCCAGGTGAAATACACTCCTGCGGCCGACTTCGTGGGCTCCGACTCTTTCAACTTCACCCTCACCGATGCCGGCGCACTGACCAGCCAGTCGGCTACCGTCACGATCGACGTCACCGCTCGAAACACGGCCCCCATCGCCAATTCCCAGGTCGCCCAGCTTTCCGAAGACCAGTCGATCCTCGTGACCCTGACCGGCGACGACGGCGACGCGCCCATCACACAAACACTCACGTACGAGATCACGACGCCCCCGGCCCATGGCGCAATCAGCAATTTCGACCCGTCGGCCGGCACCTTCACCTACACCCCCGACGCCGACTACAACGGCCCCGACGAAATCTGCTTCGTCGTCATCGACGACGATACGTTCAGCGATGACAGCGCCGCGCTGGTCAGCACGGCCGCCGCACTGACCTTAACCATCGTGCCCGTCAACGACCAGCCGACCGGCCTGGCCCAGTCCTTCGCGCTCGCCGAAGACACGCCTGTCTCGCTCACCCTCGTCGGCGACGACGATGACGAAGAGGTCGAGCAGACCCTGACCTTCTCGATCTGGACCCAGCCCGCTCACGGCACCATCTCCGACTTCAACTCGGCCACCGGCGAACTGGTCTACACGCCCGATCCGAATTACCACGGCACCGACAGCTTCGTCTACGTGGTCACCGACGATGCCTCTGCTGGAACCGCCGCCTTGCCGTCTCCCCAGATCACGATCAGCCTCGACATCTCGGCCGTCGACAACACGGCCCTCGGTCTGCCCGCCTGGACCGAGACGACCGCCGGCCAGGCCGTCTCTCTGACCGTCGACACGGCCGGCAATCCCGATCCGGTCAAGGACCTCACCTTCGCCATCGTCGACGGGCCCGACGACGGCACGATCACCAGCTTCAACACCTCCACCGGCGAGATCACCTACACGCCCGACAGCGGCTTCACCGGCACCGACGTGTTCACCGTCTCGGTCACCGACAACAGCACCGGGGCCGATCCGACCATTGTGCCGGTTCTGGTCCAGGTCAAGGCCGTCACGACCACCGCCGCCGCCACGGGCGACGCCTTCACGGTCCGGGAATCGGACGGCGACGCCTACTTCGACGTCCTGGCCAACGACACCTACAACGGCACGGGCGACCTGGAGATCATCTCGGTCGGCACGAGCAGCAACGGCACCTTCACGATCATCCCCGGCGATCCCAGCGGCAGCGGCAACGAAACCCGCGACCGCATCAAGTTCGTCCCCAACCCCGGCTACACCGGCACCGAAACCATCAACTACACGATCGAAGACGCCAACAACAACCAGTCGACCGGCACGATGCAGATCCAGGTCGGCGCCGCCGGCGACACGCCCGACGACGGCGAGGTCTCGATTGGCGGGATCGGCTTCGATCCGCAGCAGGCTTCCACGTTCACGCCGCCCATCGGCGGAAACATGACGACGACTGACAGCTACACGGACGTTGCCTACAGCACCGACTGGACCGATCCCAACGGCGGCTCGTTCAGCGGCGACGGGACCCAGGACCTCACCACCACCGTCACCACGACTTCCTCCTCAGGCGCTTGGAGCTACTCCGAGACGGCTACCTGGTCCTACGACATCAACGACAGCGGTATCCATCTCTGGGGTCAACACGTCTACTTCTTCAGCGCCTGCTCGGTCGGCGGCATACTCCTGTTCAACTACTCGCTCACCACCGACGACTGGTACACCTTCACCACCACCCAGGGAAGTACCGGAACCGACGCCGGAAACACCATGACCACGACGGCCAACGGGCACAAACACGACGCGGTCACCATCCACAAGAGCGAGTCCGCCGCCGGGCAGTCCGCCATGGCGCACTTCAACTCTCTGACTAACACCAGCTATGTCGGCACGGGTTCCTATTGGTACTCCACGCCGGGCGGAAGCGTCAGCGGCTCGTCTCATGGCAACGGGATGACGGTCGACTTCGTGGACATGACCGTCGCCTGGACCTACGTGGCGCTGACCGACACCTGGACCGCCACCGGCAGTACTATTGCCCACGGCTTCGGCAGTGACGGCGGCGGCCACCACGGCAGCGGCTCCTATCAGATCGGCACCGTCAGTGGCGACATCAACGAAAACGGATCCTGGGGACAGGGATATAACTATTTGATCACCGGTCCCTTGCTACCCGACTACACCTGGGATCTCACCGGCACCAGCCATCAGTCCGGAAGCGGCTCCTCCGAGTGGTCCTACAAGGGCAGCGGCACCTACAGCAACAGTGGCTCCAGCCCCAACGGGGCCTGGCACACCAGCGGATCCGTCAGTGAGAGCGGTGGCACGCGTGACACGTGGAAGGATTCGATGCATGCCTCCCTCACCGATAGCGGCTGGGTCGCCACCAGCGGCAGCGGAGCGGCCACCAATGAAGGCAGTGGCTTCTACTTCTACAACGGCGGTGGCACCTACACCAGCAGCTCCGCTAGCGGCGGCAACTCCTACTCCATGTCCGGCTCGATCACTGAGTTTGGCGGCAGGCAATGGACAGACAAGAAGGAAGTCGATTCGGTCTATAACGGAACCAGTTGGAACGACACTGGCAGCGGCTCGGGTAGCGCCCAGGCCTCCTCGTTCCGCTCCTACTTCGGTTCAGGCTCCTTCACCAACACCGTTCCCGGCGGCGCGGTCAGCGGAATCCGCATGGAAGGGGGACTGGATAATCAATCCCAGCGCGCTACCACGACGTCCACCCTGGCAACCAACGGCAACTGGCTCACCAGCGGCTCGGGCAGCGGATCGGGCCTCTCCACCAGCTTCTCCATGTTCTCCGGTTCCGGTGGTTACGCTCAGAACAACGTCTCAGGAAGCGCGACCCAGTTCGGCATGGAGAATTCCGTAAAGACGGCGGAAACGGAGTGGAACCTGCCTGTCGGTGGAAGGTGGACTCTCACTGACGGCTCGGCGTCACAGACTGACACCGGCTTCAACAACAACTCCTACTCGGGTGCTGGCACCTACAACCAGGTCATCAGCATCGGAGCTCGCCAGACCAACATGGCCATCACGCGCCACGAAGACGGCGGGCAAATGAACTCGTCCAGGTATGAGAAGTTCTCTGAGATCGTCGATGGCCGATGGGTGACAACCAGCGGAGCAGGAACCGCCAGTGGAAGCGGGTGGTCCCACAATTCCTTCAGTGGCGCAGGATCTTACACCCATACGCTTCTCGGCACCACGATCACCGGCACGGCCAGCGCCAGTGGAGAAGGAAGCGCATCGAACACCTACCTGCTAACAGCCAGTTGGGACCCAACCGCTGCCGGCAGCGACGGCGATGGCGGCTGGATCTCCAGCGAGATCAGTTCGGGAAGTGCGACCAATCAACGGTCGCAGTCCTATTCGGGCAGCGGCTCCTACCTCAAGGTGGTCAGTGACGGTACCCTTTCGAGCACCACTTCTGGCACGATTACCGAAGACGGGTCCCAGGCATCGGCCTGGTCCAAAGAATGGACAGAAGACTTGCCAGTGGGCGCAACCGAATGGCTCCTGACCAGCGGCTCGGCTACAGCGTCCGGCAGCGCTCATGCTAGTTTCAAACTCGATGTCAGTGGTTCCTACATTCGCTCGCTGACGTCGCCCGAACTCACCTATTCAGTCAGCGGAAGTACTTCTTCTCTACAGGAGCGGCGTGATCAGAACAATTACTCGGGACACGAAGAGGTTGTCGGAGGTGAATGGACCCTGACGGATGGTTCCGGTTCGGCCATCGGTTTCGTGCACGGAAATCAATCACGTTCCGGTTCGGGTACCATGTCCCGCACTGTTGGCGATGTCACGGTTAGTGCCTACATCAAGGAGTCCGATAACGACGATTTCCGTTTCGACTACGAGCAAGAGTACACCGTTGACACGTCCCACGAATGGCACACTTCCGGCTCTGCTACAGGACACGCTAGTGGGAACACCTTCTTTGAAGTCGGAACGCTCACTGGCAGCTATACGCGCAACGTCAGCGGCGGCACCGTCTCCGGCAGCTTCTACGATCTCACCGTCCAGTCAGGCAACTACGACTTCACTTGCGACTTTGACTACGATGAAGCCAACGCGGATTGGGATCTGGTGAGTGGTAGCGGCTCGACCTATGTCGGTGACGGCGTCGGTCAGAGTTTCTCTGGATCTGGCAACTACAACCTTAGCGGCTCCTATACAACGGATTTGAATGAAGAGATCAACTGGTCACTATCCGGCAGCATCAACGAATCAGGGGGATGGAACGAAACCTTCGGCGAGAACACCGACTATGGAATACTGGACGGCGAATGGACGGCCGGATCGGTAAGCGGCGCGACCACGTTCCATGAGGACTCGTTCTTTGGCAACAGCGCCAGCGGCAGCTACTCTCGCGGAAGTGTCAGCGGCTCTTTCGGACGGGGCGAGACGCACACAAAGGTCGCCGATTTCGTCAGTAGTGCTTCCGGAATCGGGGGGACAGTAACCTCTGCCAGCGGCTCGGGAACGACTACGGACAGTTATGACTTCAACTACCACTATGGCGGATCAGGTTGTTTCACCTATGACGGAATCAGCGGAACGCTAGGGGAGAACGGTGGTGGTGGCAACGGATACTCTGTGGAACTCCATTATGATTTGGACCAAGACCTTAGATGGCAGCTGTCTTCCGGGGCCAATCACGAGTACATCAACTCGAACGCCAGTGCGACCTTCAACGGGTCGGATTCGTTCTCGGATTCAGGCACGGACGAAAACGGCTCCTGGTCTTTGACGGGCACGACATCTCTGACCGTCGAAGAGGGGGGAAGCCACAACCAGACAGACGACTTCGATTGGGACCCCAGCGCTGCCAGCGGCGAGGGAGACTGGATACGGACCGACGGATCCAGGCAAGCCACCTCGCACGATCGGGCCAGCGAGTCCTACAGTGCCAGCGGCAACTACCATGACGTGGTGTTTGGAACCATCGTGAGTGGCACCTGGAATGAGGCCGCCGGCAACACGAACTCATTCGACGCGACCGTCACGGCCAACTGGAGCACTAGCGGCGGCCAGAGCGGTTTCTCCACCACGGGAAGCGCCACCGGCATCAGTAACAGCTTCTACAACATGTCCTTCGGCGGCAGCGGCGGCTATGTTTACGGGAACATCTCGGGGACCTTCAGCGAGGGGGGCTACGACGGCAACTACTCCAATCAGACCAAGGAATACGAAGCTAGTGGAATGATCCAGGAAGCCGACGGATCGCTTGCGCTCGACTGGAAGGTCCGAGGCGAACGCCATGCGGGCCACGGCAACGGCTACTCCTACAGCTTCGGCGGCAGCGGAGCCTATTCGGGCATCACCGCCCAGGGCCCGATCACCGGCACCCAGAGCGAGGGCGGCGGCGGCGGCTTTGCCTACGGCTCGGCCTACGTCGAAAAACTGGCCGAACGGGAGGTTTGGGACCTCTATTCCGGCAGCGGCTGGGACGACGTTTGGGGCAGCTACAACTACTCGGCCGGCGGATCCGGCACCTACAGCGCGTCTTTCGACGGCGGCGCCGGCACGCTGAACGGCACGGTGAGCAAGAGCTTCGGCAACGGCTGGAGCTACAACGACAATACTTACAACACGGTCCAGAACAAGTCCTGGGCCAGCTCCGGTTCCGGCTCCCTGAGCGAATACGGCAACAGCGCCTTCGGCTATTCCGGTAGCGGCAGCTACTCCAACTCCGCCTCCAGTGCGGGCGGGTGGAGCGACACCCATAGCAGCCTCATCGAAGGCGGTGCGAACGGAAACGGAAACAACAAGACGGCCACCTGGTCCTGGGGCTCCGGCAGCGCCGAATACCACTCCACCGCCACCAACACCGCCTACGCCAATGGAAACTACAGCGACTTCACAAGCGGCAGCTCCGAATCCACAAGCGACTCGGGCGACTACGCCGGAGGCAACGGAACGCGCACCCATGATACCGCCGAGTGGGAGAACTCGGTTTCCGAATCGTACGGCTGGAGCACCGAACACACCGCTTGGGAAGATACTCTGAATGGAGTCACAACCACTCACAGTGCCGGCTCCGGTTCCGGTGGCGGTGGCGGCTCGGCACGCGACTACTATGACGGACTCTGGGAAGAGTTTACCAAGGAGACCTCGGCCAGTCATACTCTCTATGAGTGGAGCATGAGTGCCGGCGGCTCCGACATGCAGGACAGCTACAGCTACTCGGGTTCCTTCAACGAATCAACTGCCACCGACGGAACCTACACTTGGAACGCCAGTCTGACCAATGCAATGAACGGCTCCAGCGACACCTGGGGGGAGACCGGTGATTATGGGACCGAAACATGGACCTACACCGACGAGTCGGGCACCGGCGGCACCTACACTTCATCCACGAGTTGGGGCAGTACGACCCCACAGACCTGGTCGTCGCCTACCATTTCGTACAACGAGACGACCGACCAATACATTGGATTCCACACTTCCGCCGTCACCGGCCACACCGGCCACTTCGGGTCGCCTCCTTTCTCCTGCGCGGGGAGTTATACCATCCCCGGCAGTTCAACGCCTCCCGACTCCGGTACCGGCGGCGGAACCACGCCGCCGCCTACTCCCCCCAGCCCCACCGTCTATGGCTGGGTTCCCGTGGTTTCCATGGGCGGCGGCGATGATTCCAGCAGTCTTCGCATCGACCACACACCCTTTCTCGACGCCGGCGCCGGAGGCGAAACAACCTTCCAGAACATCGTCGACATCAAGAAAGACATCCCCGGTGCAACCGGGCTGGTCTCCCCGGATGCCATGTTCGAGTGGACCCTCGACGAAACCCTCGACGAACTTGTTTCCGGCGAACCCCTTCCCGCTCCCGGCGACTCCCAAGCCTTCTGGGGTGAGGATGCCTTTGACGCATCCGAAATTGTCGGAGGGCGCCTCGGCGGACCGGCGGGCTGCCTCCAGGGCATCGGCATGGGTGGGGCGGGCGACGCTCTGGCTGCCGGCTATGGGTTCGCTCACGCTCTGGATAGCGGTCCCGGCGTCGGCGCCGTCGACGCCTTCGGGGCCGACAGTCCCTTCCTCTCAGGGGCATCGATCGACGCCCTCATGGGCGGCGCTTTCGGCAGCGACGCCGGCAACGTCCCCTTGTCGACCAATTCCACCCAGGCCGAGAGTTTCACCGTCAGCGAAACCGACGCCCTCGGCAATACGACCGAACTGCAGTACAACTCCGGCGACGGCACCCTCCAGTCCGTGACCGAACCCGATCCCGACGGCGCCGGCCCCCTGGAAGAACTCGTTACCACGTTCGAGTACGACAGCCAAGGCAACGTCGTCAGCGTCACCTACGCCGACGACTCGACCGAATCCTGGACCTACGACGAGTTCTTCAACGAACCGACCAGCTACACCGATCCCCTGGGCCACGTGACCAAGGCTACGCTCGATCCCGGCACCGGCCTGGTCACATCCGTCACGTTTGTCGTCGGCCAGGACGACGCGGCGAGCAGCGAAACCGACGATATCACCTACGTCGCCACCTATACCGACGGTTCGGGCAGCTTGCCCCAAGGGCTCTTGCTCACTGAAACCGATCCCTTGGGTCGCGTAACCGCCTACGTATACGACGACGACACGGCCGGCGACGCCTTCGGCGAGCTGATTTCCATCACCTACGCCCAGGGCACGGCCGACGAGGCCACCGTGCAGTTTGAATACGACGGCTTCGGCAACGTCACCGCCGAGATCGACGAACTGGGCCGCCGTACCGAATACACCTACGATTTCGCCGGGCGTTTCCTCTCGGTTACCCAGCCCGACCCCGACGGGGAAGGACCGCTGGCCTCTCCCGTCACGCTCTACGCCTACGACGATACGGCCGGCACGGTCACGATCACCGATCCCCTCGGAAACGTCACCGTCGAAACCTACGACTCCGCCCGCCGCCTGGTCGCCCGGCTCCTTCCGGACCCCGACGGCGAAGGGCCGCTCGCCAGTCCCAGCTTCTCCTTCTCCTACGACGCCTCGGGCAATCTCACCTCGAGCGTCGATCCCCTCGGCCGCACGACGACCTGCCAGTACGACGCCCTCGGGCAACTCCTCCAGACCACCCGGCCCGACCCCGACGGCGCAGGTCCTCTTGCTGCACCTGTCACCGGTTCCACCTACGATGCGGCCGGCAACGTCTCCAGCACCACCGATGCCAACGGCCAGGTCACCTATTACCAGTACGACGCCCGCCATCGCCTCATTCGCACCACCGAGCCCGATCCCGACGGCGCCGGACCCCTGACCAGCCCCGTCACCGAGTACGAGTACGACGCGGCCGGCCGGTTGACCGCCGTCATCGACCCGCTGGGCGAGACCACCAGCTTCACCTACGACGATCTGGGCCGCCGGGTCTCCATGACCCTGCCCGACCCCGACGGCGCCGGCCCCCTGACGGCTCCCCAGTACACTTACACCTACGACGACGCCGACAACCGTCTCTCCGAAACCGACGCCGAGGGCAACGTCACTCAGTACGAGTACGACGCCCGCAACCGCCTCGTTCGGACGATCGACGCCAACGGCGACGACACGGTCTATACCTACGACGACGCGGGCAATATGCTGACCCTCACCGATCCGGTCGGCAACACGACCACCTGGGTCTATGACAACTTGAACCGCGTCGTCCAGGAAACCAACGAGCTGGACTACTCCCGCTACTACGCCTACGACGCCGCCGGCCGCCTTGTCGAGTACACCGACCGCCTGGGCCGCGTTACCCAGTACGAATACGACGGCTTGGGCCGCCTCACCGAAGAACGCTGGCTCGACGGCGAGACGGTCGTCCGCACCGTCGCCTTCACCTACGATGCGGCCGGTCAACTGCTCTCCGTCGACGATTCCGAGGCCGACTACGACTACGTCTACCTCTGTCCGTGTCAACTGGCAATCGCGGATTTGTCGGCGGATTCTTCCTGTCCTGGAACGGAGAAGAGGGTAGGGGGTGCAGGGGGAGGGGACTCGTCCCCCTGCTCGCCCGCAGGAGGCGGGCGAAACCGGGCGAGGCAGCAGGCCGACGGCGCGCACCCCTGGCAGGATGCCCGTGCCGCCGGGTTGGAGGCACGTGCGTGGCGTTTCCGGACCGTTAATGTTATTACCTTAGCGGGATAATCAGGCCTTTCTTCTGGAGGAGGCTTTTCGCGGATAGTCGGCCGGCGGTTTACTCGACTTGTCGCTACGTCTGGGCGCCAACTGCGGCTCGGCGATCCGGGCGACGTGGGCCTCGCAGGCGGCCTGACGCACGGTGCGCCGCTCGCCCGGCGACAGCCCCCGCGGGGCGGGCAGCCCCTCGCTGCGGCAGACTTCAGGCAAGGAACGGATCGTGCGGCTGCCGCCCGGCAGCTTGGCCGTGCACTTCGTGCCCTTGGGGCTTCCACTCTTGCGGCGCTCGCCCGTGGCCTTCACCCGCAGACGGCGCAGTTTGTCCTCGGTGGAACGCGGGATTGCATAACGGTAGGGCTCGCCGGCAATCAGCATCTGCCAGGCGATCACCGCCAGCTTCCTCGCGCAGGCCGTGACGGCCACGTTGCGGCTCTTCTTCCTGGCCAGCCGGCGGAAGAAGTGTCCCAGGGGACCGGGGTGCTTGTCCAGGTGCTGGGCCGCCTCGATCAGCATCCAGCGGGCCTGCGAGTTGCCCCGCTTGGTGATCGGTCCGTGGTAGCAGCGGTCGGCCGATTGCTTGGTCGAGGGCACCAGGCCCAGGTAGGCGGCCGCGTGGTCGGCGTCGGGGAACCGGGTCGGATCGCCCCAAGCGGCAAGTATCGCCAGGGCCGTCGCCGCGTCCACGCCGGGCAGGGTCATCAGGAGCTTGACCGCGTCGCTGGCGTAGGCCCGGCGGGCAAGTTCCTCGTCCAGCAAATCGATCTCCTTCTGGACGTGGTCCATCTGCCGCAGTTCCAGGTCGACCAGCAACCGCCCCTGCTCGTCCAGCTCGACGCCGGCCAGCCATTCCCGCGCGGCTGGGGTGAACAGCTTTATGGGCGTTTCAATCAGACGCACGGCCAGCACGGCGTGGATCCGGTTGCGCATCGCCGTGCGCATGCCGACCAGAGTGCTCCGCCGGCCGGTCATCTCACGCAAACGCCGGGTGGCCTCGTCGGGCTGCCAGACCTCCGGCAGGAAGTCGCAACGAAGCAATTGGGCCAGCACGTGGGCGTCGACCTTGTCGGTCTTGACTTTGGCCTGGGCGATCGCCTTGGTGGCCATCGGGTTGGAGACCAGCACCCGAGCCACGTGGGGCCGCAACATGTCCGCCACGGCCCAGCAGTTGGTCGTGGCCTCCAGGGCCACGTGGTCGGTCCGCCGCAGCATCTTGGCGGCGAACCGTTCCAGGGTCTGGCGGTTCAGGGTGAACCGTTCACGCCGCAGCACGTTGCCGGCGCCGTCGACGATGCACGCTTCGACCACCCGCTTGTGGACGTCGAGGCCCACGTAGCGTATGATTCTCTTTGGCATGGGATTGCCTCCCTTGTCGGGGCAAGACCGAGGGCGACCCGTTGGGCTCGGTACCCAAACGGAGGCAGACGGGTTTGGACTACGAGTCCGCGTTCCCCCTGCCGAAGTAGGGCCAAGCGGCAACTACCTCTGCGAGCTCGAAGCTCAACCGGGTGGGCCGGAGGGGCGCTCACTTACGACGTCGGGCTCGAAGCCCATAAACGTAGCCGAGCGGCCCCGAAGTGTCCCGGCCCTCCGGTCTTGCCTGTCTCTTCCGGGCTTTGTCAAAACGGCTTTGCCATTTCACACCGGCGACACTTCGCCCCGAACCCGGTACGACTATTCTTCGCGGCAAACCGTCTCAGGGCATAACGCCGCTCTCTCTTTCTTCATACCCGGTACGACCCGCGCGGCATCCGCATCACCAAGCTCGACGAGACCGACGCGGCCGCCGACATCTGCACGGCTCCCGCGAGGCCTGCGACCAACACTGTCGGGCATGGGCGTTGCTCCACAACTTCACTCCACGGCATCCGGACACGGCTAAAGACAACAACGGTTGGCAAAGCCCGGCCGAACGCCTCAACCAACACCGTTACCATGAAGACTGGCTCCAAAACCTCCTGGTCTCCGCTTCTCTCGGTAGATACCAACATCACCCTCCCCAAAATCCGTGACGGTCAGGGAATTCCAAACCACGGGAATAAAGGACACTTCTCGCCCAACCCGACAGTGTCATGAACGAGCGAAAGTACTATTGACATAAACAGTCAAAGCCTGCGCTCTTATGGGGTCTAACCAAGGTTTCCCTTTCCCCAGGAGAACGCAGGCATGGAAGCCAAGGCTCCGATCCAGTATATCGAGGTTCGCTGCTGTGGGAAGACCGCTCCCTGTCCCAAGTGCGGCAAACGAGGCCGAAGGAAGCAACTGCTCCCTGCCCGGCTGGTGCGGACGATTGCTTACAAACAGGTGGTGTACTTGAGGATCGGGGCAACCGCGGCCGGCGGCGGCGAGGCCGGCCCACCAAGGCGCAGCGCGCCTACGCCAAACGCCGGAAGAAGTCCCTCAAGGATCAGGCGAAGTTTGTGTTCAAGTATCGCTACTTGATCGTCACCCGCAAGGAGAACCTTACGGACCAGCAGCGTAAGACCTTGCGGACGATGGTGCCCGGTTCAAGTCCCTCTGATCCCACTGACTTGATCGCACTGATCGTCCAGCGGCAAGGATACCGCACCGGGCACCGACGCGAAGCGTTGGTCATGCGGTGACGCGGGTTCGAGTCCCGCCCGGTGCTCTTGCTCCTTGGCAATACGGCACACGATACGACGCGCCCATGATGTAGCGGAAACCTATCTGCTTGCCATGCAGGAATCGCGGGTTCAACTCCCGCTGGGCGCTCTCGATGAACTCAATGAACAGGACGTAGGAAAGCCTGGTATTCCGCGTGCCCCGGGCGCACGAGATCGCCGGTTCAAATCCGGCCGTCCTGACTGATCCATTGCGGTTGGGCCTGTGCTGGTACGGGCGGGCGCCTGTTAAGCGTTACGTCGCAGGTTCGAAAGAGCGTTTCACGAGTTGGACCAGGCGTTGCATGGGGAAATCAAGACGTTGGGCTATCCCGGGGCGGCCTTGTTGAGTTTCTGCGTGGCGATTTTGGCCTACAACGTGATCAGTGTGGTGAAGACCGCCATGGCAGCGGTGCATGGAGAAGCGGCGAAACGCGAGATGATTTCTGGTTACTATCTGGCGGGGGAACTCGCTGCCGCGTATCACGGGATGATGATTGCCGTTCCGCCCGCGGAATGGACACGCCATTTCGCATCGTTGACGCCTGCTGAGTTGGCTTCGATCCTGAAAACACTGGCGGCTAAGGTCCGTCCCGACCGTTTCCGAAAACACATACGTGGTCCCAAGAAGCCGCGTCCCAAGCGAAGTAGTGCCAAACATCATCCGCATGTCTCTACCGCTCGCATTCTCGCTCAACGTAAACTGCACAAGACACACAATAACGGCTTGAAAGGGCTGGCTGAACGACACCTACGTAGGGAATCTCGTGCGTGTCGCACCAGGGCCAAGGTTCCTCAATCGGCCAAAGGAAACGCCCGCCGATCTTGCTGCCCCCCAACTCCTTGACACTCCCCCGTCGCGGATGCAGGCGAACCGAGATTGCCCTCTTGCCGCGGAAGTCGGGAAAGACTCGGACAATATCACGACAAGGTGGAGGAGTCGTACGCATCGGATACACCCTTTCCAGAAAACTGTTCTAAATGGAGCGTCATCGCTTCTTCCGGCGAACGGTCTTCTTTTTGGCCGGCTTCTCCGCGGGCTTGCGCCGGGCCGAGACCGCTTTCCGCGTGCCCTTCTGCTTCGGCGGCTTCCCCTTGTCGGCAGCCGGACGCTTGGCCGCGGCCGCCGGGCGGGCGACGACTTTGAAATCGAGCTGGCGCCGGTCGATATCGACCCGGGCGACCGCCACGCGGAGCACGTCGCCCAGTTGATAGCGGTTGCCCGAGCGGAAGCCGGAAAGGGTGTGGGACGTGCGGTCGAACTGGTAGTAGTCGTCGGCCAGCGAGTTGATATGAATGAAACCTTCTGCAGGCAATTCGATTCCCTGGGCAAACAGGCCGAAGCTCTCGACGCCGGTGATCACGGCGTTCATCTCCTCGCCCACGCGATTCTGAAGATAGGTGAGCAGCTTGACCTTGATCAGCTCCCGCTCCGACTTTTCAGCCCGTTCCTCGCGCTGCGAGCAGTGCTCGCCCTGGGTGAGGAGTGCGTTGAAGTCGGAGACAGGCGGCACGCCGCGGATCACTGCGTCGAGCAGCCGGTGCACCGTCAGGTCGGGATAGCGGCGGATGGGTGAGGTGAAGTGGCAGTAACAGTCGCTGGCCAGGGCGAAGTGCCCAAGCGGCTCGGGGCTGTAGACCGCCCGCTGCATGGCCCGCAGCAGGGCGTAGTGGACTGCCTGCTCCTGGGGGTGGCCGGCGACCTTCTCGAGCAGGCTCTGGATCTCGAAGCGGCTCTCCAGGCTGGCCGTCTCGAAACCGAGCTCGTTGACGAACTCCGTCAGCGCCTTGAGCTTCCGCGGGATGGGCGATTCGTGGACCCGGCGCAAGAAGGGAATCTCCTTAGCGGCCAGCAGTTCGGCAACCGCCTCGTTGGCGGCCAGCATGAATTCTTCGATGATCTGGTGGCTCTCGGTGTTCACGACCGCGTGGGCCCCGACCACCTTGCCCTGCCTGTCCAGGTCGATCTTCACCTCGGGCATGTCCATGGCCAGGGCGCCGTGCTCGAACCGCCGGCGGCGGAGGATCATGGCCAGCTCGTACATGCGTCCCAGGAGGGCGTGGACCGGTTTGCCGAGCTTGCGGAGCCAAGCCTTGGGATCGGCCATGTACCCGTCGACCTGTTCGTAGGCGAGCCGCTTGCTGCTCTTGATGGCGGCCCGGTGGGCCTCGACGTGGGTGCGAACGCCATCGGCCGTGAATTCGATGTAGACCGTCTTGGTGTATCGAACCTTGTTCGGCTGCAGGCTGGCCACGCCGTTGGAGATCAGTTCGGGCAGCATGGGGATGACGCGGTCGGGCAGGTAGACGCTGGTCGCCCGCTCCTGGGCCTCGCGATCGAGCGGCGAGTTGGGCTGAACGAAGTGGGAGACGTCGGCGATGTGCACGCCCAGGCGCCAATGGCCGTTCTCCAGCTTCTCCAGCGAGATGGCGTCGTCGAAGTCGCGAGCGTCGATCGGGTCGATCGTCAGCACGGTCTCGCCCGTGGCGTCGTAGCGATCTTCGAGGTTGTCTTCGTCGAAGGAGGCCACGCGATCCCGGGCTTCCTGAAGGGCGTCTTCAGCAAACTCGCCCGGCAAGCCGAATTCGTGGATGATGGCCAGCGTGTCGACGCCCGGCTTGCCGCGCGGGCCGAGCACCTGGGTGATGACCCCCTCGCCGGCCCGGATGGGCGAGGGGAAGTGGATCATTTCGACGACGACCTTGTCGTCGGGTGCGACGCCGGCCGCCCCGGGATCGCCCACGTGAATCGGCCGCGTGAACAGGGTGCCGTCGATCTGCACCAGGCCGTACCCGCTCTGTTCGTAGTAGGTGCCCACGAACTGGTTGGTCTCGCGCTCGATGACCTCGACGATCTCGCCTCGCGGGCCGGGGTGTTTATGCCCCGGCGGCAGCAGTTGGACCGCCACGATGTCGCCGTTGGCGGCGTCCTTGGTCCGTTTGGCGGGGATGTAGATGTCCGCCTCGCGGCCTTCCTCGCCCCGGGTAACCCCTCTGGGCCGGACGAAACCGAACCCTGCCTCGTTGCGGCGGAAGGGACCGACGATCCGCTTGCCCCGCTGCTTGCCGGCCCGGACCGGCTCGCCCGCCGTTTCTCCGGCCGCGGCCGGTTGGATCAGATGGTTCGCTCCGTAGCGAAGCTGCCCGGTAGCGATCAGCTTCTTGATGATCTTCTTGGCGGAAGCCACTTCGGCCTTAGGCAGCCCCAGCCTCTGCGCGATCACCCGCGGCTTGGCCGGGCGATACTGTGGCCGACTCACCAGTTGCAGGATGGCTTCGGTCAGTTCGGTTGGTTGCATGTGTGGTCCTTTGCTCAACAATGAGCATTGTGGTCGCGCGAGGACTACCTTCGAGTTCTGCTGTTGTTTCTGCCTTGTCTGCCAGACATTCCGTGCGAAAGCGCCGGTTCTGTTTGTATGCAGCCGCTTACGCCGAAGGCGTTGAATCCCAAAGCCCGGCGTCGCGCAGCGCACGCCGGGGAACGAGACGCCGCCCCCGCGGTACCCCGAAGGGGTTCAACAGGCTACTCTGGACTTGTCAAACCCCGTTGGGGTATAGGTGGATGTCATTACCAGATTCCCAGCGTGCGCTGCGCGACGCCGGGGAACGAGACGCCGCCCCCGCGGTACCCCGAAGGGGTTCAACAGGCCCGCTTAACCCTGCTTTGGACTTGTTAAACCCCGTTGGGGTATAGGTTGATGTCATTACCCGATTCCCAGCGTGCGCTGCGCGACGCCGGGCTTTGGGATGTAACGCCTTCGGCGTATGGAATGTAGCCTCTTTGGCGCAGTCAACGGATATCGGTACCGACAGATTCGGAGTCAAACTCGCCGCGATTCGATGTCAAGACGGTTGCCCGAACACCTCCCTTGAATTCTGCCGCACCAAGGATCTCCAACCGTGTCAGCGCTGCATCACGTAGTCTTTCACTCTCTCCTCACTGCTCAAAGTTCAAAGCTCAAGGCTCACCGCTTTCATACCCCTTGAACAGTTTGCGGCCCATGTTCTGGTTGTAGAGCGTCCAGGGGCTGTCGACGTTGGGGTCGTCGCGGAGTTGTTGATGGAAGGAGAAGATCTTGGCGTCGAGGTTGTCGAGGTAGTAAAGTGCCAGGGCTTCGAGGGTCATGGGCAGCTTGGGGCTGCCGTATTCGTATTGGCCGTGGTGCGACACGATCATATGCTTGAGCCGCAGGACCTTCTCCTTGCCGATCGGTTCTCCGGAGAGTTTTTCCGCCTCGCGGAGTTTCTCTTCGAGCATGCCGACGGCCATGACCAGGTGGCCTATCAATTGGCCTTCGTCGCTGTAGGCCATGTCGTGATCGTAGACGAGTTCGTCGACCTTGGCCATGTCGTGGAGGAAGGCCCCCATGGCGAGCAGGTTGCCGTCGATCTGGGGATAGCAGGGGGCCACGCGCAGGGCCACGTCCATCAGGTTGACCACGTGTTCCAGGAGGCCGCCCTGGTAGGCATGGTGCAGCTTGATGCCGGCCGGCGCCCGGGTGAACTTCTCCATGAACGGCTCGTCCATGAGAAAGCACTCCGCCAGGGTGACCAGTTCCGGATCGCCTAGTCCGCGGAGCATGGCAACCAGCCGAGTCCGCAGGCGGTCGATGTCGGCCGGCGTGAGGGCGAGGAACTCCTCCTCATTGACCTCCGCGGGCTCGAGCGGCATGACGTGGGTGGCAATCAGTTGCAGGGCGCCCTGGAAGAGCTGCGTGGTGCCCTCGACGCGGACGTAGTCGCCGTTCTCAAAGGTGCGGTAGACGTCTTCCGTCGCGTTCCACATCCGGGTCTGGATCGATCCGGTCCGGTCGGACAGTTCCATCTGCAGGTAGAGATTGCCGTTTCGATTGGGCCGCAACTGCTTACCGGTGACTCGAAAGACCTCGGCGACGGGCTCCTGTTCCCGAAGATCACACACGTACCGACGCGCCATGAGACTGCTCCGATTGTACCCGGCCGGACCCGTGGAAGAAGAAACAGGCCGGGGAAGGACGATAAAGGCAAATTCGCAGAGAAACCGAGTTATTTGCCCGATTTTAGGGTGGTTATTAGATTCCCACAAGTAGCGGGGTCGGATGGTCGGGCATGCGGTTCTTGCGCCGCTGGCATGGCACAGTGCCCTGACGTGCCTCAAGCACTCCACTTTCGGATTCCCGCTCCCTCCTTTAGAATGGCGGTTTGTCTTGTGACGACAGGCCTTGAGAATAGCGGCCCGTGTCACGTGGAAAGCACAACCTGGTGGGCCGCGTTCGATTTCTGGAGATGGAAGTTGCTCCGGAATGCAACGTTTTCCGTCCAGGCGACTTGAGACTGTCGGGGCCACTTGGCCCACCCTACCTCTGCAACTCCTTGAGAATGATGGTTTGTTTTGTGGCGACGGGCCTTGAGAATGGATGCGGCCCGTGCCGAATGGAAAGCACAACCTGGTGGGCCGCGTTCGATTTTTGGAGATGGAAGTTCCTCCGGAATGCGACGTTTTCCGTCCAGGCGACTTGAGACTGTCGGGGCCACTTGGCCCACCCTACCTCTTCAACTCCCCGAACCCTGACCCCTGCCAACTCCCATGTACTGGTCGCGAACGTTCATTCCCACGATGAAGGAAACGCCCGAAGGGGCCGAGATTCCCAGCCATATCCTCATGCTGCGAGCCGGCTTGATCTCGCAGGTCATGGCAGGCGCCTATACCTATCTGCCCATGGGCCTGCGGTCGCTGAGCAAGGCGGCCCAGATCGTTCGCGAGGAAATGAACCGTGCGGGGGCGGTGGAACTGGTAATGCCGGCCATGTCGCCGATCGCTCTCTGGGACCAGACGGGACGGACGGAGGCTTTCGGCGACGTGCTCGTCAAGCTCGATCTGCCCAGAGGCGGACGCAAGGTCCGCGTCGTGCTCGGCCCGACCCACGAAGAAATCATCACCGACCTGGTCAGCCGCCAGATCTCCAGCTACCGGCAGATGCCGATCACGCTCTACCAGATTCAGAACAAGTTCCGCAACGAGGAGCGGCCCCGGTTCGGCGTGCTGCGGACCAGCGAATTCCTCATGAAGGACGCCTACAGCTTCGACACCGACTTGGAGTCGCTCGGCAGGAGCTACGACGCCATGTACGAGGCTTACTGCCGGATCTTCGACCGTTGCGGGGTGGAGTATCTGCCGGTCGAGGCCGAGAGCGGCCCCATCGGCGGCGACGCCAGCCACGAGTTCATGATCCCCTCCGGCAACGGCGAAGACACGGTCGTCCACTGCCCCCAGTGCGGCTACGCGGCCAACACCGAAAAGGCCGAAATCGGCGAGCGGCGCCAGCAGGCGCCCGACGTAGAAATGGCCCGGATCGAGAAGGTTGCCACCCCCGGCGCAGCGACGATCGAGCAGGTGAGCCAGTTCCTCAAGTGCCGTCCGGCGGATTTGATCAAGACCCTGCTCTACGAGGCCGACGGGAAGCCGCTGGCCGTGCTGGCCCGCGGCGATCACGAAGCCAACGAGAACAAGATTCGGCGCATGGTCGGCGCCGACCGGCTCGAACTGGCCGCCCCGGGCACAATCGAGCGGGTGACCGGGGCGCCGGTCGGATTTGCCGGGCCCGTGGGCATGGCCGAGAAGATACCGATCTATGCCGACGCCGACATCCAGTTCGTTCGCAACGGCGTGACCGGGGCCAACGAGGCCGACGCCCACCTGACCGGCGTCAACCCGGGCCGCGACTTCGAGCCCGAGGCCTACGCCGACCTGCGCAACGCCACGGCCGGCGATCCGTGCCCCCGCTGCCCCAGCGTGCTCACCATTCGCGAGGCCATCGAGGTGGGGCACGTGTTTAAGCTCGGCACCAAGTATTCCGAGGCCCTGGGAGCCCGGTTCGCCGACTCCAAGGAGCAACTCCACACCATCATCATGGGCTGCTACGGCATCGGCATCGCCCGAATCCTCGCCGGCCTGATCGAAACGAACCACGACGCCGCCGGCATCATCTGGTCGGTGCCGCTGGCTCCCTACGAGGTGCTGCTCGTGCCGATGAAAGTCAAGGATGAGGAGACGATGAAGATCGCCCAGTCGCTCCACGACGAACTGGAGGCCGCCGGGGTCGAGGTTCTGGTCGACGACCGCGACGCCCGGGCGGGCGTGAAGTTCAACGACGCCGACCTGGTCGGGTTCCCTCTCCGAGTGGTCATCGGACCTCGCGGACTGAAAGAGGGCAAGCTGGAGGTCAAGTGGCGCTGGGACACGGAGACCGAGATGATCGATCTCGACGGCGCCGCCAAAACGCTGGCCGGCCTGATTGCCGAGGAGAAGACGACGAACGCACGGTTCCGTGCTCGAGATGATAACGAGAAGGACTGAACGGGATGTGAAGCACGAAATCCGAAACACGAAATCCGAAACAAATTCAAGATGAGAAATGCCAAGGTTCAAAACGGCGATTCGCGAACAAAACTGTGTGTTTGAGACATTCTGGTTTATGATTTGCGATTTGTTTCGGGTTTCGGAATTCGGATTTCGTATTTCAACGGATCACGGGTGAGTCATCGATGCCGGCAGTCTTCTTTTGGGAACATACGGTTCAAGACAGCGAGATCGACGGGCAGGACCACGCCAACAACGTGGCCTACGTCGAGTGGCTTCAGGCGGCGGCCGTGGCCCATTCGGCGGCCCAGGGGTGGCCCGGGTCGCGCTATCGGGAAGTGGGCCACGGCTGGGTCGTGCGCCGCCACACGATCGAGTATCTCCAGCCGGCCCACGCGGGCGACGAAATCGTGGTCCGCACCTGGGTGTCGACGATGAAGCGAGTGACGTCGGTGCGCCAATACGAAGTCATCCGTCCGAGCGACGGCGCGGTGCTGGCCAAGGCCGAGACACTGTGGGCGTTCATCGACTACGCCGCTCGCCAACCCCGCCGCATCCTGCCGGAAGTGGTAGGGTCCTTCGAGCTTGTCGAGACGCGGCCGGATACGTTTTGAATAGATCTGCACGATTCGAGGAACACTGTCGATGAAGGTACTCGTCATTCTCGGTCATCAGCGTCCAGGGAGCTTTTGCCACGCCATTACGGAGGCGGCGGTCGAACAGATTCAGGCCGACGGTCACGAGACGATTGTCCACGACTTGTATCAGGAAGGGTTCGACCCGATCCTGCCCGACGCGGAGATCGGCCGCGACGTGCGGCTCGACCCGACCGTGCAGCAGCACTGCGACGAATTGATGGCGGTCGACGGCTACGTGGTCGTTCATCCCAACTGGTGGGCGACACCCCCTGCCATTCTCAAAGGCTGGATCGACCGGGTCGTCCGGCAGGGGCTGGCCTATTCCTTCAATGAGAGCGGCGTCGTGGGGCACCTGGCCGGGAAGACGGCCGTGGTCTTCACCACCTCCAATACGCCGCGCGACGTGGAACTCACGGTCTACGGCGACCCGCTGGAGAACTTCTGGAAGACGTGTGTTTTCGGGATGTGCGGCGTGGAGGATTTCACGCGGCGGAACTACGAGTCGATCATCCTCAGCACGCCCGAACAAAGGGCCGGATGGCTCGAAGAGACGAAGAAGATCGTGCGGGAGCGATTTCGGGGCAAATAGGAAGACCAACCCGCACGTTGGCTCAGAAAAGAAAGAGACAGAGCCCGCCGACGCTGGGCATCGGGGGCTCTGTGGCTCGTATTGGGGATCAAGGTAGATCCGTACGAGGCGGTGGCCGTCAGAGGAGACAGCCCGCCGGCTGTCCTCTAAGCGCTGCCACCTCTCTGGCAACTACAGGAACACTCCACTGGATCACCTCCTTTCTTACGGGGTCAACCGCTTCGACCGGTTCGCCATAATCCGGCCGCTTCGCGGAGATATGGGCGGGAAGATCAGCTTTGCCGCTCCTCTCGCCGGCCCGTCGTGCCGCGTAAGCACGACCCGTACTGACTCCTATTGTTGGCAAATCCGCTTGGCGAGGCAACCCCGATTCTGAGCCACGGGAGACAACGGCCGCTTACCTCACCGCGTCGCCCAGAAACCGAGTCGCTCACCTCATGGACACGCGATCTGGCCGAAGGTTCAGAAAAATGGGACCCACGAATTCTGCGGAAGAGTCCTATTTCCTTTCCGGCGGCAGTTCCTTGACGCGAAGGTTGCGGAATTCGACCCGCGAGCGGTGGCCCATGAATCCGAGGCGGCCGCTGGTGCGGTAGCGGCCCGGGTGGTCGTAGCCGTCGATCCCCTTGTCGCCGAGGTGGTCGAGATCGGCCAGGTTGGCGTCGACGATCACTGTGCCGTTGAGCGTCACTCGGATGTGTCGTCCCTGGCACAGGATCTCCTGGCAATTCCACTCGCCGAGCGGCTTGAGGTGGCCTCGCTTGGCGGGCACCAGCCCGTAGACGGAACCGTGATATTGCCAGGGATTGAGCTTGGCGTATTTTTCGGCGGTATCGTCGAGGACCTGGATTTCCATGCCGCTGCGAGAGGTGCGGCCGTCGAGCGGCGCCCGCAGTGCAATGCCGTTGTTTCCGCCAGGCGTGAGCTTGAACTCGAAGCGGAAGATGAAGTCGGCGTATTCGCGCTCGGTGTAGAGGAATCCGCCGGACTCTTCCTTGCTCGCCAGTACGCCATCCTTGAGCTCGTAGCCGTCCAAAGCACCTTGCCAGCCGGCAAGGGAATTATTGACGATCAGGGGAACAAAGCCCTCTTCTGACTCCGACGCTTTGTTCGGCTCGGCAAGGCAGGAAACGGCCTGGAGCACGGCCAGGCAGAGAATCGCGGCACGAATGGACATGGTTACATTTCCGTTTCGGTTGGTTCTGGATGGACGTCACCCGAATCCCCGGCTAAACCCCGGAGATCAAGGATATCGTAATCCGGCGCAGGTCGGTTGTCACCTGACGGCAGGCGGACGACAGGGAAACTGCAAAGTAGCAGGCACGCTCCGCCGTGCCGTCCGCAGAACTGCCGCAAATCCCGATTTCCCGCGAACGGCGCTCGGAGAGTGCCTGCTACTTTTCTTGCCACAAGAGGACTTTGCAGTTCTCCTGAGGCGGACGAAGCAATCGCCGGCAAGGGGTTGATTCCCACTCTCGGGCGGAGTAAGAAATAGGAACGTCTTTGCGATTCCCGCATCCCGCACCTGGAGTCCAGCAATGTCCACCGCACGGGTCACTCGATTCCTTCGCTTGGCTTTCATGCTTCTCGTCCTGCCTCTGGCTGTAAGAACTCTTCCGGCGGCCGAACCGGCTCCGGATGCGGCCGCCCCGGCCTACGAGCCGATCACCTTGTCGACCTGGTACAAGGTCGATCCGGCCTGGCCCAAGCGTCCCGGCCACTGCCTGTGGCACCAGACCCCGGGCGTGACCGTCGACGACAAGGACCAGGTCTGGATCTTCACTCGCGGCACTCCGCCCGTTCAGGTCTACGACGCCGACGGCAAGTTCATCCGCGCCTTTGGCACGGAGCTGGTCGGCTCCAAAGACGTGCGGAAGACGTCGCACTATATCCGAATCGACCACGAAGGCATGATCTGGCTGGCCGACACGGGCAAGCACGTTGTGATGCGGGTCACGCCGGAAGGCGAACTGCTGCAGACGCTGGGCACACCTTTTGAAGCCGGCGACGACGAACGCCATTTCGACAAGCCCACCGACATGGCGATCCGGCGCGACGGCCATGTGTTCGTCTCCGACGGCTACGGCAACAGCCGGGTGGTTCATTTCGATGCGAAGGGCAACTTCGTGAAGGCGTGGGGACGCCGGGGCACCGGACCCGGCGAGTTCAGCCTGGTGCACTCGATCGCCCTGGACTCGAAGGGCAACGTCTACGTGGCCGATCGCAACAACGCCCGGGTTCAGGTTTTCGATTCGGAGGGCAAGTTCCTCGATCAGTGGCAGAACCTGCTCGTGCCCTGGGGGCTGTGGATGACCAAGAATGACGAACTCTGGGTCTGCGGATGCTCGCCGATGCCCTGGGCCGATCCGGCCATGCCTCTGAGCTGCCCGCCCAAGGACCAGGTGTTCATGCGGTTCAACACCTCGGGCAAATTGTTGCAGCTTTGGACCGTGCCCAAGACGGCCGTGGACGGCGAAGAGAAGCCGGGCGAGTTGAACTGGCTCCACGGCATGGCCCTCGACTCCAAGGGCAACATCTACGCGAGCGATATCATCGGGCAGCGGGTGCAGAAGTTCCTGCGGAAGAACTGAAGCTTTGCCACCGGCATCGCGAATCGTGCCCTACACTGTTATCGGTCGGAGGGGCCGAATGAGTGTTACCTCAACCATCGTGATGCACCTTTGGGATGGAGACATGCGGGATTCGTCCGTTCTTGAGCCGCTCTAGCTGGTTGACGCACTGCTTGGTTCTGGGAAACAGGTAGCAGGCGTAGATCGGGTCTTTCTTAATTTGGATTGCGCCGCTGCCAATCTTGCGATAGATCCAGGACAGATCGATCTGGACCGTGTCCTTCCGGCAAGCGTGCATGAGTCGTTTTGAGGGGTTTGGTATCGTTGGCTGTCGGGACGATACATGATGGAGGACAGCCGATGAGCACGAGCAGGAGACGTTGCCTCACCACGAAACCAAAGCGATTGGAGTGTCCGTCAAACTGGCGCCACCTCAGTCTACGTGTTGTAGTATTCAAACCATTCTCCACTGGGGCAAGCCCGGCCGGGAACGATGGGGAGGCCCCCTTCGGCACGATCTGTCGGCAGGAGTATAATGCGGGCACTAACAGTGGTTACCGTTCGGCAGGAATTGTCATGGCAGATCCTTCTTTCGGTTGTTTCGACTTGGACAAGACCGGTGCCGCGATCGCGGTGGCACTCGGGATTTCCGAGAGCCAGGTTCGTGCGGCGATCGAGTTGCTCGAAGAGGGCAATACGATCCCCTTCATTGCTCGCTACCGCAAAGAGGCCACCAGAGGGCTGGACGAGATTGCCTTGCGAGCGATCGAAGACGCCTTTGCGAAAGCCCAGGAACTCGCCGCCCGGAAGACGACGATCCTCAAAACCATCCACGAGCAGGGGCAACTGACCGGCGAACTGCGCCGGCAGATCGAGGTTTGCGACGACAAGAAGGTGCTGGAGGATCTCTACCTGCCCTTCAAGCCGAAGCGGCGCACCCGGGCGACGATTGCCCGCGAGCGGGGGCTGCAACCGCTGGCGGAGATTTTGCTACGGCAGGAACGCTTGGGCAAGTCGCGGAGCGAGGTATTGCGACCGTTCGTTTCGCCCGAGAAAGAGATTCCGGACGAAGCGGCCGCCTTGCAGGGCGCCTGCGATATCGTGGCCGAGCAATGGTCGGAAAACGCGAATACGCGGGCCTGGCTGGCCAAGCACGCCGCCCAATCGGGCCACGTCGTCTCCAAGGTCAAACGGGGCAAACAGGAGGATGCCGCCAAGTTCGAGATGTACCTCGACCATCAGGAACCGTGCAAACGGATCCCCTCGCACCGGTTTCTGGCCATGCAGCGGGGCGAGGCGGAAGGCGTGCTGCGGGTGGGTATCGCGTTGGACGACGATTTCGTCGGCCGGCGGCTCAAGCAGGACCTGGTCCGCAATCCGCAGTTCGAGTTTCACAAGGATCTGTTGGCCACGGTCGACGACTGCTATCAGCGGCTGTTGCTGCCGGCCACCGAGTCAACCGTGTTGCAGGAACTCAAAGAACGGGCCGACGAAGAAGCGATCGGCGTGTTTGCCAAGAACCTCCGCGAGTTGTTGCTGGCACCGCCCGCCGGGCCCAAGGTGACGATCGGCATCGATCCGGGGTTTCGCACCGGCTGCAAGGTGGCCGTGATCGACGGCACGGGCAAGTATCTGGCCAACACGACGATCTATCCCACGCCGCCGCACAACGACGTGGGGAAAGCCGCCGACACGTTGAAAGACCTGATTGTCCGGTTCGACGCCAGACTGATCGCCATCGGCAACGGAACCGCATCGCGGGAAACCGACGCCTTCGTGACGAAGGTGTTGCGGCTGGAGAAACTCGACGTTACCAAGGTGACGGTGAGCGAGTCGGGGGCTTCGATCTACTCGGCCAGCGAGACGGCCGCCAAGGAGCATCCCGACCTGGACGTGACCGTTCGCGGAGCCCTGAGCATCGCCCGGCGATTACAGGACCCGCTCGCCGAACTGGTCAAGATCGATCCCAAGGCCATCGGCGTCGGCCAGTATCAGCACGACGTGAACCAGCCCCAACTGAAGAAGGCGCTGGACCGGGAAGTGGAATCGTGCGTCAATTCGGTCGGCGTCGACGTGAACATGGCCAGCGCCTCCCTTCTCTCCTACGTGGCCGGCATCGGACCGAAGCTTGCCGAAGGAATCGTCACCTACCGGAACGCCAACGGGCGCTTTGACGCTCGCCGACAGATCTGCAAGGTTCCCAAGCTGGGACCGAAGGCATTCGAACAGGCTGCGGGCTTCCTCCGCATTCGCGACGGCTCACAACCGCTGGACAACTCGGCCGTCCATCCGGAAAGCTATTCCGTTGTCGAACGCATGGCCGCCAGCCTGGGCGTCGGCACGAGTCAACTGGTCGGCAACGCCGGGCTGGCCTCGCGTCTCAAGGCCGACGATTTCGTCGACGGGCAGGTCGGCCTGCCCACCGTCCGCGATATTCTCAGCGAGTTGGCCAAGCCGGGCCGCGATCCCCGCAACGAGTTCAAGATCGCCAGCTTCGCCGAAGACGTTCACGACCTGGAGGACCTTCGCGAGGGGATGATCCTGGAAGGCGTGGTAACCAACGTCACTCGCTTCGGAGCGTTTGTCGACGTGGGCGTGCATCAGGACGGGCTGATCCACATTTCGGAGCTTGACCGCACGTTTGTGAAAGACCCCAGCGACGTGGTTTCGGTCGGGGACGTAGTTCGCGTCAAAGTTCTCGAAGTCGACCTGGCTCGCCGGCGAATTGCACTGTCGAGGAAGCAAGTCTAATAGCCTTGCGTAAGCCCTGGAGGAATTCGGGAAAGAGTGACAGCCAATATTCCGCGAATCGCGCAACGCCGTCTTGTCACAAGTTGGGACGTCGCGAGATTTGGTCCATGGCGGCAAGGAGGGCCGTCGTCTCGTTGGGGAATGCTCCGTCAACGTCGCCGACGGCGGCCAGATCGGCAAGAAGGCTGATGTCCTGCAAATCGCCGAGCAGTCCCAATACGCCGATCGCGCGGCGGCGCTGGTCGGGGGCCTCGGAAGCCAATCGCTCCCGGAGACGCATCTGAGCCGTCTTAACCGTCTTGGGATAGTAGAACTCCTGAACGACTGGTCTCCGTAACAAATCGGCCAGGGCCTTGCATACAGGATCGCAGCCGGCACTCTCAAGCCGGTCGGCCAGAGCTTCGACGGCTGATTCGAAAACGTATCGGCTGGCGCAACAGGCCAGCATCTTGATCGCCTGGACGTGTTCAGCCGCAGTCAGGCCGGGCCCCTCAAGCAAGTACTTCACTGCGTATTCGGGAAGGAAAGGCGAGTGCGCGAGTGATCGGCGGACGGCCTTGAGCCTGCCGCAGCCGAGCCGGAATGCCCAGAAGACGGTTCGACCCCATCGATGACGGGTGGGGAACGGATAGTCCTCCGGCTCATCGAACGGATTGATCGAGTGCGATTCATCGGTGCCGTCCTCTTCAGCCGAACCGAACGAGTCTTCCATGCGATGGAGGACATTGGCAATTCGTTGCTGGGCCTGGGACCGACTCTTCACACCTGCCACGACGCCCGACCAGAGATGATGATGGACGACCATTGCCCGCGTGTTGACCACGGCGGTTGGCAGCGCGACTCTCCGGGCCGGCCTGCGTGCCACTTCGGTTTCCCCGTAGCGGCGGATCAGGTAATCGAGAACTCGCATGAGCGCTCGAGCCCGATCATCGGCCTCCAGCGCGGTCGCCTTGAAGGTCAACTGCGACGTGCAACTGACCCTGATGGCGAGCAGTCTCTATCGGCATCTGGGCCAAACCATCGGCCACGGATACGAGACGGTCAAGTCCATGCACTTGTTCAACGACTTTGTCGACGCGACCGCCCAAATCACGATCGGCGAACGTGACATCGTCGTACGGTTCCAAAAGCGCGCCCATAACCCCTTACTAATCGGGGCAGGCCTCGACAAAACGGACGTGCGTGTTCCTTGGCTGGGCCGAAAACGCCTCCAATTCCAGTTCGGATGAACCTATCGTGCCCCATGGTGTTAAGGGCTAAACTAACGTCGACCCGCGGCCCCGTGCGACCCAAAATGTTAGGCCCAACCTGCGCTGTGGGAATCCAGGCTAGCACCAGTTTCGAGTTGCGCGCGGCGGTTTTGCCGATCTTCAAGCAGCGTCGGTACGGCAATTTCGGCAATCATCGAGCGGCCTGTTGCACGGGGTGCTCGGAGACGCCGGCTGCCAGGAAGGGCCTGCCGCCCGGCATTTTAACCGAGATCGCCGAAAAAACCCAGAAGAGTGTTCACAGCTTGCGGCGAGCGTTTGTCGCGATGCCGCTTGTCGGCCACGGGTTCTATTGATGTCTGCATTGAAAATGCTCACGGCTCACCCGCGGAAGGCTGTGAAAAGCCGGGCTTCCGTTGGTCGCCCTCGTCCATTGGCTATGCAGCCGTCAATAGCAGCCCGGTGGGGGTTCAGCTCACGCGGATTCGCTGTTCGAGTTGCTGGATGGCGTCGGAGACGGTGCGCGAGTGCTCGGGAAGATTCAGGACGGCGTCGTCGGCGATCCAGCGGTCGACCCGCTTCTGGGCGGAGACGACGGTGCTGTGGCTGCGGTGTCCGAAGTAGTGCCCGATCTCGGAAAGGGCGGCCCGGGTGTATTTTCGGGCGAGCCACATGGCGAGCATGCGGGGGTGGCTGACGGCCTTGGCCTTGCGGTCCGATTGGAGCGACTTGGGCTCCAGGCCGAAGGTATCGCAGACGGCCTTCTCGATATCGGCCAGGCGGATGACGCGGCTCCCGTCGCGGATCATTTCGGCGAGCGCTTCCTGGGCCATAGTGAGGGTGACGGACCTGCCGTCGACACGGCTCAAGGCGTGGAGACGGCAGAGCGCGCCGGACAACTCCCGGGCATGATTGGTCAGGCGTGCGGCGACGAATTCGCTGATCTCGGGGGCGAGGGTCATGCCCATCTTCTGTGCCATGCGGGAGAGGATCCCCAGACGCGTCGGGTAGTCGGCCGGTTCGATCCGGCAGGCCATGCCGGCTTCCAGGCGGGAGAGGAGTTCGCCGCCCAGGGCCCGCAGGTCGTTGGGGGCCCGATCGGCGGCAAAGACAATCTGGCGCCGCCGCCGGATCAGGGCGTCGATGGTGTAGAGCAGTTCGACGAGCGTGGCCCGCTTGCCGCAGAAGAAGTGAAGATCGTCGACGGCCAGCAATCCCAGACCGCGGTACTTTGCCCGGAAGCTGGGCAAGCCGCCGCCTCGCAGGGCCTGGAGGAACTCGGAGGTAAACTGCTCGGCCGAGAGATAGACGGCCGACAGGTCGCGATTGGCACGCCGGGTCTCGGTGCAGATTGCCTGAAGGAGATGGGTTTTTCCGACGCTGGTGGGTCCGTAGATCAACAGGGGAGAAAACTCGCCGGGCTGCCCGGCCACCATCTCTGCAGCAGCCCGAGCGAGTTTGTTGGTTTGTCCGCCGACGAACGAGCGGAAGTCGATCGGCGTCTCTCGGCGATGACGACCGTTCCCGTTCGAGGCTTGCGGTCCGGGCGTGTACTCGGAGTGTTGAACCAAGCTGAGCGTAGCAGGTGTGTCTGCTGTGGGCGTGGCGAACTCGGCCTTCGGCGTAGGCTCGCGTTGCGGAAGGGACGCAGGTTGCAGCTCAGCAGGAGAAGCGGTGACGACGAAGGAAACAGGCGCGGCGGGACCGAGTATCTCCTGGCAGGCCGCCTCGATCGGCTGGCGGAAGTTCGCGCGCAACCAGTCCCGCAGGAACTCGCTTGAAGCGGCAACGGTCAAGACGCCATCGACGACTTCGAGCTGGGTTCTTCCGCCAAACCACAGTTCGAATCGATCTTGTCCGACCCTGCCAGCCAATGCGGTTCGTAGGGCTGACACGATGTCCATATCGTCCTTGGTCACTTCCAAGGCGCCTCCGGCGCGCACCTTCTCCGCTCAACACACACTTCCATCAGTGCAGATATTGTCCCCCGAAGCACCAGGCCCTATGGGCCCCGAACCGGTTGATCGCTCGGGCCTCCCCTTGGAGGCCAAGCGATTGAGGGTTCGCAACCTGGGAGACCGCGGAAAAGGAGCCGCGATCTTCGACGGATAGGAGCCGGTCGAAGGGTCGCCGACGAACGCGGCCCAAGGGTGGGCAGACGCCCGCTTGGAAGGACCCTTTTCGCAGCTCGAAGAGCCGTCTCGCTCCATTTGTCTCAATCAACGAGAAGTTGATTTTAGCGGTGCTAGCGCTGCTGTCAAACAGCCCTTGAGGTTGCCCCGAAGAGAAATTCTGAACCGTTTTCAAACAGGCCGGAATCCGCGGAAGAATCGCCGTATCCGCTCGCCGAAAAACCCAGAAAATCCTCCAACATTCACTGCGGCGGGACGTGGATAACCTGTCGAGAATGCGGACTCACGCGAGGGCCAAGCCGCCGACTGGCCTCGGTAACCTGTTTGCAGAAAAGCGGTTGCGATGAGGCCCCGGCGCTCGCTTGATTCGTTTGGCCGGAGGCGACGGGAATTGTCGGCAGGACGGACGCGTTGCTGTGAGGAAGGACCATCGAATGGCATATTGGGAAGATTGTGTGAAGTTTGCGGGCTGGTCTGCCGATATCCGCACAACACGTCGGGATCTACGGAGAGAATCCCGGAAAGAATCGCGACTCCCAAGGCGTTGTGGCAATGGCGAACTTGACACCGGATGTGGCGGCAGAAATCGTCGAGGTGTGTCGCGGCGGAGCGGCCGAGGCAGCCGAGGCGTTGCAGCGGGCGTTGGGGCTCGCGAGCGTATCGATCGCGGTGGGCAAACCCGGCAAGGTAAACATGACTGCCCTGCCGGAGGGGTTTGACGGACCGGGACTGGCGGTAGTGCTGACGACGGGCGGGGTGGGCGCGATTTTCGCTCTGACCGAGGCTTCGGGACTCGTTCCCGAGTGGACGGCGGCCCCGGATCCGACCGGTCAGAGCAAGTTGACCACGCTCGCCCAGGAATTGGGGATGATTCTGCTCCCCGAGCAGTTCATGCCCGACGATTTTCAGGCCGGGCGGGTGAAGAGCCTCCGCGGAGGTCTGGCTCGCGGCGGGATCGCGGACGGCGCGGCGCTCATCCCTCTCGAGATCACCGCGGGCGGCAAGAAGGCCTCTGCGGTTCTTGTTTTCCCGGCTCCGAAGCCCGGCAACGTGGTGGGGACGACCACGGCGGAGGCTCCTGCCGCGAAGCCGGCACCCAAACCTGCCGCGAAACCGGCTCCGAAGCCTGCTGCCAAGCCGGCCGCGAGGTCGAATCCGGCTCCAATGCGAGCACGCACCGTCAGCATCGATCAACTGCCGGCCTATTCGAGGAGCCTGCTGCGGATCAGGGTTCCGGTCGTGGTGACGCTCGCCCACAAGCGGCAGCCGCTCAGCCAGATCATGGAACTTGGGCCGGGCTCGATCATTCAGTTCGACAAGTCCTGCGAGGAGATGCTCGAACTGGACGTGGGCGGACGGTCGGTGGCCACCGGCGAGGCCGTCAAGGTGGGCGACAAGTTCGGCCTGCGGATCAACGCGATCACCATGCCCGAGGAACGCTTCGTACCGATCGGCGGCCCCGATGGGCTGCGAACCCGGCGGCCTCGGTAGCAGTCTGTTGAGAAGGCAGGTACCGGGCGCCGCACGGTTTCTGGGTTTCCGAGCGGTATTCAACTTCAAGCAACCCTGCGGCGCCCGGCACCTACTCATCGCCGTGGTCAAACCGGGCCAAAGCGGGTAAACTGGGGGAACCAGCGGGTTACCGGGCCCCCCGCGTTCCCGGTTCTGTTCGGCAGCCAAGTTCCCGCGTCCCGTCCGAGGTGCCCATGATCCTCTTGGTCGACAACTACGACTCGTTCACCTACAACCTGGTTCAGCGGCTGGGGGAGCTCGATCCGTCGCTCGACTTGCAGGTCTACCGGAACGACAAGATTGACGTGGCCCGGATCGAGGAGCTGGGGCCGACCCATCTGATTATTTCGCCTGGACCGTGCACGCCGAGCGAGGCGGGGATTTCGCTCGAGTGCGCCCGGCATTTCGCCGGTAAGATCCCGGTCATGGGGGTCTGCCTGGGTCACCAGTCGATCGGGCAGGCCTTCGGGGCGGCGATCGTCCGCGCCAACCGGCTCATGCACGGCAAGACCGACATGATCCACCACGACAACAAGGGGCTGTTCGAGGGGCTGGAGAATCCTTTTCGGGCAACCCGCTACCACAGTCTGGTGATCGATCCTCCCACGCTGAGTCCTGAGTTCGAGGTCGCGGCCTGGTCGGAGGAACCGGACGGTTCGCAGGTGATCATGAGCATCCGCCATAAGCAGTACCCGCTGTTCGGCTTGCAGTTCCACCCCGAGAGTTTTCTTACGGACGTCGGCCCGAGGTTGTTGGAGAGGTTTCTGGCCGTATGAGAGTTGTCAGGGTTCGGGGTTCGGGGTCTGGGGTTTGGATTCCCGCCTTCGCGGGAATGACGCGCGGGTTGCGCGTGAGGTTCATGCATAATTCGGCCTAGGTAATCGATGGCGAAGTCTTCCAGGAAAAAGCGGAATGGCGCGGAGCGCTTGCAGGGTTCGCCGTCGAAGGCTGGTGAGGCGAGAACGGGGTTCTGGCGACGGCATCTGACGGGGGCCTTCGGCCAGGCGGGATTGGGAGTCCTGCTGCTGTGGGTGGCATTGCCGCCGGTGGGCTGGTGGCCGTTGGCGTTTGTTGCGCCGTTGAGTTGGATCGTTCTGATCCGCCGCAAGGAATTGCCGGGGAAACGCCCCTATCGCGCGATCTGGCTGGCGGGGTTCCTGTTCTGGCTGGCCGAACTCTATTGGATGACGATGCCCCATCCTTCCACCAGTTTGGGATGGATTGCACTATCGGCCTATCTGGCGATTCTTCTTCCGCTGTTTGTCGGTCTCTCCCGGGTGGCGGTTCACCGGCTGGGCATTTCGGTCGTGGCGGCGGCGCCCGTGGTCTGGACGGGGCTGGAGTTGATCCGCGGGTATTTTTGGGGCGGATTTACCATGGCCAGTCTGGGGCACGTGATCTATCGGTGGACGGCGATGATCCAGACGGCCGATCTGGCGGGCGCTTACGCGGTGGGGTTCGTCGTCATGTTTCTGGCGGCCTGCTCGGGGCGGCAGATTCGTCTGCAGGAAGACGAGCGCCGCCCGTTGTGGCCGGCGGTGGCGGGGCTGCTCATGCTGGGTGCCGCCCTGGCCTATGGCTACGGGCGGATGGCTCAAGCCAAGGAGGAACCGGCCCTTCGCGTGGCGCTGATCCAGGGCTCGACCGACATCACGCTCGACATGGGGTTCGAGAAGAAGAAGGAGATGCACGACGAGCACATGCGGTTGACGCTGGAGACGGTGGCGAAAGACCCGTCGATAGAACTCGTCATGTGGCCCGAATCGACCTTCTTCGACGACATCTTGTCTTACGAGCGAGGCGCGCCCGCACCGTGGTGGTGGCGCGGGACGGAAGAGGACTTCCTTCAACGATTCCCGGCCTACGCCGAGGAGACTCGCCGGCAGGTAGGCGAGGCGGCCCAGGAGGTCGGCGTGCCCATGTTGGTGGGGCTTACGCGGCGGAACTACAAGGCACGGGGCGAAGCGGTTTACAACACGGCGGTGCTCGTCACGAAATCCGACGAACAGAGCAACGACTACGACAAGATGCAGATGTACGACAAGATCCATCTGGTCATGTTCGGCGAGTACTTCCCGCTCTCCGACAAGCTCGAGTTCCTCTACCGGTTCACGCCGGTCAACACGCTGAGTATCGGGCTTCAGGCGGGCAAGAAGCCGGTTGCGTTCGACCTGGACGGGCTCAGCCTGGCGCCGAACATCTGTTACGAAAGCGTGGTGCCCCAGGTGATTCGCCGCCAGGTGACCGAACTGAAGGCCGCGGAAAAGGAACCCGATATTCTGGTCAACCTGACGAATGACGGCTGGTTTTTCGGTTCCAACGCGCTCGACCTGCACATGATCTGCGGGGTGTTTCGGGCGGTGGAGTGCCGCAAGCCGTTTCTGATCGCCGCCAACACGGGCCTTTCCGCCTGGATCGACGGCAACGGCCGGATCCGCAAGGAAGGCCCGCGGCTGGCCACGGGGGCGATCGTTGCCGACGTCTCGAAGGACGAGCGCCGGAGTCTCTACCTGTGGTGGGGCGACCTGCCGGCGGCCCTCTGCTTGCTGTGTTGCGTAGCACTCGCCGCGATCGGCATGGTGAATCGTCCGTGCCGAAGCTCGGTGTGTGGGGCCCAGGGATAATTGGCGTGGAGACGGACGATTGCGGCAGTCGCGGCGGTGCGTGCCGGGAGTGGTGTCGTTCCTGGTTTTCATTGATCGAGGTCGAATGCGGCCCCTGCTGGTGTGGCGTTTTGGTATCTATTCAGCCATCTGAAGTAGCAGAGCTACCGGTCGGAAGGCGGGCAACGTGGGATGAATTGGGAAAGCGATTCCTAGCATCTGAGCGTGTTCGGATCTGACGGAGGTTCCGCCGCCTACCGACCTTTCCAGCTACTCCACTTGGCTGAAGTGTTACGCGTTTTGTTATTTACAGTTGCGAAATGCTTGCGGACGGGGTTGGCGGTTGGTGCACTTGTCGATCGATTGCTCCATCGAACGGCGATGGTTATCGTGTTGCGGCATAATGGGTTACGGCGTCGTCGGATGCGCAGAATCATTTTGACTACCATGCAGAATGGGGGTGTGAGCGTTCGGCGACTTTCGGGCTAAGTGTTTGTGGTTATAGAAGTTGGGGCGATGGCCAGAGTGGTCGGCGTTGAGGTGGTGAGAAATGACGGTGAAAATCGGGCCGGTGCAGGTGGTGAACGGGGAAGGATCGGGGGACGCTAATAGACGGTAATCGGCGCTGATCTTGTGGGATTTGGTTGGTCAACGAGTGATCGGTTTTGCCAATATCTGGGGTGGCGGGGGCGTTCTCTTGGGTGCGGTCGATACGGTGGCG